>Ga0126342_10018424_pt1:0-10000 | contig 11973 bp, 11 predicted proteins | sample Cyp1metagenome_FD_92528 | JGI IMG/M metagenome (GOLD analysis project Ga0126342, IMG submission 92528) | Coral microbial communities from Lord Howe Island, Old Settlement Bay, Australia - Cyphastrea 1 metagenome | ecosystem: Host-associated > Invertebrates > Cnidaria > Coral ... | reverse complement strand
TGGGTTATATAACATCTATATAGTTTATTGATGTTTATTGATTTATTGAATAGAATAATCTGGGTTTCATCAAGTAACATCAGTATCAGTAACCATGGTTCCACAAAGTTGGGTTCATTTTTGCATATTTTTGCCTCAGGTGGCCAAATTGAACACGGGTTACACTGCCGGTTGGAAGAAGGAAGGCGGGGAAATCTGTGCCATGGGCATCCATGGGCCAGAGTCAAAGGATGGATTGGTTTCCATTAAACATCGTATAACATCGTGATTTACCGGGATTTGAATGGGAATATGATTATTTCATGATTATTTCATGATTATTTCATGGGAATATTGTAGACCCCCCTGGTGATTTGGGGGTGTTTTTGAGCCCTAGTAATAGTCCAGTTGGATATTTTAGATTAGTTTTCCCACGCTTGGAGATTTTTTTTTGCAACGTTTCCGTGTTGGTTTCATTATTCACCGGAAATCCAACTTGACTATGGACCATGGATCAAAACCAATTTTGTACATGTTTCTACCATAGTTTGTGGTGGATGAACGTGCATTTTGGTCGGAAAAACATCGGAAAACCCAGGAAAAATTGACCCGTGGTCGGCAGTGGGAAATCTCCAGCACCTTGGGCAGGTGTGGAAGTGATTGAAGGCTGGATGAAGGGTGAAGGGTGAAGGGTGATCCAACCCCAATCTACGGCCATAATGATGGGGCATCAGACATAGGATAACCCAGGTTGGTGCAACGGCTTAAAAAAAACAACCATAATTGGGGATCACCGAGCTGAAAGGTTGATTAACCCCATGAGATTTGTTGACATGGCTTAGATCCTCCAAAATCGTGTTTTTTTTTTCAGTTTTATCCTATGATTCTGATGATATCGCAATGTTTAGATCGTCCCGACCCGTTTGAAACAGGATTTCTGTAGGTCTGTAGATACTCAAAGTTGCTGACTCACCAGCTACGAGTCTGACTAGGCATTGGCACTTTCGTGGATTCTGAAACTGTCGCAGTGCAACTGGGCTGTGAATTTGGGCCAAAATATGATGTGGATTGGGGTCCAGACTGGGTAACCCCCGAAAAGATTACATTGTAGCGACTTCATGTGCATGCTACAATAAACATTACTGTACCACATCTGTCGAGTAAATTTGACAAGTTTGCATGATTTATACCAACATTGTTGATACTTGTTTGACCCATTTCAATATGTTTTGACATAGAGCTAGATTTAGGAATCAGCTATAGCTGTTCACGGAGCACCCAAGCATCAGCACCATCAAAGGTTTCGAAGTGGCTGGGTGGGTGAACGGTAGGTCAATGATTCGAATAAAAGTTTCATGCATGTTCCAGCCTTCTATTGAGGATGGAGAAATAGTTGATGCATGTTGATGGCATTTTTTTGGGGCAGCAGTGTATGTAGGATAGACTTTGTTTCTTCCTGGATACATAACACCACTGAACCCCTCGCGGTTCATTCTAGATTTGGTTTGCCTCCCAGTCCAAAATTCCGAGTACCTGACCGCCCCCAATGGAAACGTGATGGATAAGGGACAGATGAAGCTGAGAAAATCACGGTTTGGGATTCATGACAGTGAGGTTACCCTTCATCTACGTGGAGCAGGTGGTGGATTGGTGAGGAACGTCATGAAGGAGGAGGCGTTGGAGCATTTCAAGACCAAGACCTTCACTTCAAAAGAGCAGGTGCCCGAGGACTTCAAGAAGTTCATTGAGAGCATCAGCTCTGCGAATTCATTGCAAGTTCTGAAGGCAAATGCCCACGGATATCATCAAAGGTTGCAGAAACTTCAGGGCATTCTGGAGACGAAGGGCGGACATCGTGATGGAAGCAACGAGAAGTGGATGGAGGATGAGGAAACGCCAATATTTATATACTGGCAAAAGACACATGGTTTTACTATGCTTTACTGGCAATCAAAGAATAACGCATTAAAATAAGAAGAATACCTGTAAAACTATGTACCCTCTGGTTACCAAACGTGGTAATGGAAAATCCACCGTTCATCGATGATTTTCCCATTAAAATACCCATCGTTTTTGTTTGGATTTCACATTGCATCATTGCCATGTTTGATGACCGGAGGATTTCATGGTTTTCTGCAAGCTTCTCATGCCTGAAGATCCAGGCAATGCAATGATGGCAGCAGCCGCACCCTGAAAGGCCGCCGGCATGGTGGCTGTGGCATCCCACGATAGATCTATTGACAGCCATCCGATGGACTAGGGGCCCTAGGGGGCATCACTTTGCAAGGCCATGGAATTCGGTCACGTGTTTTTTCCGGGGCATGAAAAATGGCATAGTCAGTTCTGAAGTCGCCGCAACAGCAGGGACCCCTATAGACGTTGGACAATGCACAGCAATGCATAGCTGGATCCGGCAAATTTCATTATATCCCCATTTTTCTATCCCATTCTGATCTCCCCTTGAATCTCAATTAAATCCAGTTCCCATTGTCAGTAACATTGGAAGTTTTCACAGAACAACCATGGTGACTTGGGGAGACCCCCATGGCTTTAAGAAACCTGCATACAATTTTGGGAATCATAATCCATCAACATAGTCCCTTGGATAAACATAATTATAGCTATGCTATGATCATGTATTATAATAATAATTCATTACTCAAATATACTCAACAAAAAATGGGAATTTTTATGATCCGAAATGGGGAGACCCCATGGCTTTTCCATGAAAAAAACATCGTTTCAACATCGATCTGCCAGGCAAACACATTCTGATTGCCTGTGGTGGTTTGCCCTCTGAGCCAGACATCCCGGGTGTGGAACATGCGACGCTTGGGGATGCAGTTCCAGCTTTGATGTACCCGGCCTGGTAAACGTTTACAAAAAACTATGGTTAAAATCATTAAAATCACCATTTTTAATGGGAAAACTCACTATTTCAATAGCCATTTTCAATAGCTATGTTAAATTACCAGAGGGTAAATATGACTCGAGTTGGCTTATGTTTTATAACTATAACAACACATGATGGTTATTAACACAGTCCAGTTTTGATTTGTCCATCATCAAATATCACTATGACATCACACATGACAAGAGTAAAGACAATTATATAAACATACATACATACATGCATGCATGCATACATACATACATTCATACATACATACATTCATACATACATTCATTCATACATACATACATTCATACATACATACATACATTCATACATACATACATACGCACACACAGACAGACAGACAGACGGACGGACAGACAGACATACATACATACATACATCTCGTTACCTACGTTGGGCCTTATTTTGCAACCCCAACTGCACCACGAAGTCTTGGCAGAGTATGTGTCTCTTTCATGGTTGGGTTAGTAGATGGGTTAGTCCCCATTACCAATTTATATGAAGACATATTTCCCACAAAAAAAATCTGATCATTTTTTCCCTTGAATATCATTACATATATATATATATACATTAATAATATGTTTAAATGGATCACATCCTTAAGTAATGGGTGATGCAAACAAATTTTTGGTGATCAGCGTCCAGGAGACGACGTGATATCGAAAAACCGGAGATACGACGCAATCACTGGCTGGTGGTGACTGGAACAATAATCCAACCATAGGAAAACCATAGGAAAACCATAGGAAAACCATAGGAAAATGGTGATTAATAGTGGTTAATGGTGGATAATGGTGGTTAATGATGGTTAATAGAATCAGGGTGAATGAGATATCTGGTTGGTGGTTTGGAACATGGCTTTTATGACTTTCCATTCAGTTGGGAATGTCATCATCCCAACTGACGAACTCCATCATTTTTCAGAGGGGTTGGTTGAAACCACCAACCACTAATCAAGTTGTTGTAATTGTGATGGAAAAACAAGGTTATAAACATGTGATGTTTTGGGGTTTTCCCCTTAAAAGGTCAAAAAAGTGGGGAAACAACTCCCCGGTTTGTCAAACGACCATGGGATCTGGGGAAGCCGGAAAATCCCACCAACCTGGTTGGGTGCCGATGTCAGTCAGCATCTGTTTGACCATCAGACCTTGAAAAAAACAGAGATGGTCTTGCAACCAGCAGCCCTGAGTCTTGCTCCATGAGATACTGTAAGAGGAGACAATCTCTGAACTGTGTAAATCTAATAATTATATATAGATCAATATAAATTATGACATAACAACCTCACTTCGGCGTCATTGGAATAATGGTGAATATTCGGGGTAACTATCCCCAACTGGTCAAACCCTTCCGGAGACCGGCTGCTTTCGAAGGGAAGATCGAGGGCCGAACTTTTCAGGTTGGTGAATCATTATTGTTTATCAGTTGGTTTATCTTTCAGGTTAATATTTTGGTGGTTCATTTTTTCAGAATGGTTATTGGTGAACCATTATTGATTTAATTGAAGGTCATGATTTAGTTTATCTTTCCGGTTATCTTAATAATGTTTACTGTAATCAATAATGATTCAGGTGGTCAGTACCTACGGAAATTTTCCAAACCTCCTGATGACTAGCCGGAAAATGTTCACGCTTCGCCATGGACGATAAACATGGGGAAAGTCACTTGCCTCGATTTTAGCAGCAGGATTTTTCTTCTAATTTTCGTTTTTGGGGTGCTATGATTGACTAAGACTTTGCCACGGAAGCTTCCAAGCAGCCGAGCCAATTTTCAATCAGGATCAACAGCGATGGATTTTTCGAGTTGGAGGAACAACCCAAGAAGGTGCCCTGGCGGGTGGCATTGACTTCTGGCTGATGGTTGCAATATGTTTCATGTTTCATGTGTTTTTTTTTTTAAAATCATGTCCCTCCTTTTTTGACTTATATATCTGGTTGGTGGTTTGGAACATTTTTATTTTCCATAATATATGGGATAATCCTTCCCATTGACTTTCATATTTTTCAAGATGGTTAAAACCAGCAACCAGATATAGCCTTCTGGGAAGAGTTGACAAGAAGTGCCACCAAGCAGTGGTGACTGAGTTTCATGCCACGGTGATTTGATTCTTCGAGGCGTAGGCCTCGACCTCATGGTCAACGAACATTAGGGGAACCCCCCTAAAACCTTTGGTTAGTCATCATTATCCCTAGTAAAATTGCTATGAATAGATCGGAATCCACACTATTTTCGGAGATGAGACACCCATGTAATTTTCTCCAGTGCCTCAGAAACTGGTTGGTGGTTTAACAGTGGTTTGGAACATTTTTGATTTTTCCATATATAATTTTTATGTGTGTATACATATATATATATTGGGAATAATCATCCAAACTGGACTTTCAGATTTTTCAGAGGGGTAGGTATACCACCAACCAGGAAATGTTCTCATCACCAGCCCACGGCTCCATCGTACCACGAGGTGGCCGTGGTGGGTGCTGGATACATCGCGGTGGAGATGGCCGGCATTCTGCACGCCATGGGCTCAGAGACGCACCTCTTCTTCCGCCCCTCGGATGGGTTACCTGATGGGTTACCCTCTGGTTATGTCAAAATAGCTATTGAAAATGGCCATTTATAGTGGTTTTTCCCATTAAAAATGGTGATTTTCCATAGTTATGTTAGTTTACCAGAGGGTTATTTAGTTATCCGTGACCCAAAAGAAACACGAAAAATTGACGAAGAATGATTTACTGTAGGAGTTTTACTTGGAAGAAGTTTCATGTTTGTTTACTTTTCTTGGAGTGCTATAGGTTGTTTTGGGGTTGCATCTAGCTGGTCAATCTGTGGTAATCTTCTCAAAGTGGCGATGTGTGGAAGAACCATTGGGTCAACCTACGCAAGCTGGTTACTACCCTTCGGTAATTTGGAAATAGTTGATTTACCAATTAAATATGGTGATTTCCATAGTCTTTTGTATGTTTACCAGAGGGTAATGTTAGACGCTATAGCCATCTCTTACTCCGTGCTGATATACACCTTTTTTCTTGCTGGAATCAACCCGGAAATCAGACATCCCCAGCTATCAATCCCCAAACAAGTCCTACCCAACCGGGTGATTCATTCAACCAGTTCCCCAGTATATAATCCTTTCATAACTAAATCCCATCAATATTTGCACCAAAAAAATCCCAATGTTTGTCTTAAACTATCTCAACATCCTAGATGTTCCTAGATGTTCCTAGATGTTCCTAGATGTTCCTAGATGTTCCTAGAAAGTTATCCCATATATATATTTGGTTGGTGGTTTGGAACATGAATTTTATTTTTCCATATATTGATTGGGAAGAATAACCCCAACTGACTTTCATATTTTTCAGAGGGGTGGGTATACCACCAACCAGATATATATATATATATATATATATCCCATAGGATCCATGTATGCTATATATGGTAACATTTACCATCACTGTATCCCCAATGTTAGCATATATACCATACATGGATCCTATGCGTATATATATATATATACACATCCCACATAATGATATATATATATATATACATATTATATACAGATTTACATATCCCTTCCATTTTCATCGGAAATTCCTGGGGATTTTTCTCCAACCTAAAGGCTTCGCCTAAAACCACCTTCAACAGGCGGCGACACGGTGCTGCGCCGCGGCTTTGATCCCTTCTTGGTGGAGACCCTGATGGAGGCGCCATGATTTTTGATGGAAAACCACCATTTTTGATGGGTAAATCAACTATTTCTATGGCCATTTTCCATAGCTATATTAAATAACCAGAGGGTATATAGGTATATATTATATATATATACATATTATAGCTACATATTACATAGTGTATGTATATATATATGTAATTAGTTAAATTAATATAGTAGTTGATGCTAGTTATATATAGTTAGTTATAAATATATGATCTCCCATATAATATAGTTAATCATTTAATATATGATACCATATACTGAGATATAATATATAGTTAGTTGATGTTAGTTGTATAAATACATATGTATATATATATAGATGATACATATATATATATATATATATTCCATAGAGTTAATTGTATATAACTGTTAATGAACATATACTGTAGATTTTCCATATATAGTTAAGTTGTATATATAGTTGGTAATAAGAATGGAATATAGCTACATATTATGTTGGATATATATATATAATACGGTATTTAATTAAGAGCAGATAATGATAGATTCGTTAAACAGAAACACTCTCCAACTCAACTATAGCGGATAAGTAACTATAGGAATAATATATGGGCTAGAACTACAATGATAATGATATAATAGAACTAGTTACAATTTGTTGATGGGATATTCATGGGGATGTAATGGGAAATTACATGAAATTACTATGTGTATACAAAACTATCTACAAATTTATAAATATTCAAATATTGAATAAGGAAATGGAATATGTGGGAATGGAAAACTCTCCAACTAGCTTTAGTAAATAGTAAAACTAACTTTTGAGTTGGGATAGTTAGTTTCATAACAAACCCAACTTTAATGTATTATAGTGGGATAATATAGCTAACTATAAATCTTTGATGAGATATTCACCGGTATGTACTGGGACATAACACTAAGTATATTTCCATTAATGTGATATATAACTACGGGATTTGACCAGGAAAATGCTGATTCAATGGGATTTAATGGGATATATCACCAACAATATGGGAGGTGTAACATATTTTATGGGGATATGACTGGGAATATCATGGTATCATACTGCCAACTATAATCAAGAGTTGCATTATATTAACACATTAATTGAATTCTTGAGGGACGGTCAGCAGTCCATGTTCGGATTCTCATGATCTGATGGGGATGGGAACGTCCATGATGATTAGCCCCACCTCCGGTCCGGGGCTGGTTATACATAAACGTTCTGGTAAGCTATTGGGGACGGCTTATGGCACTAGCTTTACCGCATTATATACATACTGTATTACATCATATTACATCCTCTTACCATCATGGCAAACCCAACAGTTAATAAACCATTCGCAATGACTCGCCAGAAATTGGTGGCATTGACATCAACATTTTCCAAGGAATTGAACTGGAAAGCAGCCCCAATTTGTCAGCTATAGCTGATTGTCCCTATAAAAAGATTGAGGTTTAAGCAATGAACATGGTAATTCATAGATGATCCATGTTTGCTAAATTGGTATTGGCATTAATATTAGCATTGGTATTGATATTGGCATATCCATCTTCGCATTGGTATTAGCATTGGCTTTTGCATTTTGGCATTGGTATTATTGGCATTGGTATTGGTATTGATTGGCATGTATTGTCATTTGCATATTGGCATTGGCAGTTGTATTGGCACTGCTATATTGTCACTTGAATCTTTACTTTTTTAGTCGATCCTCTTGCTCGCGTGCTAGGCAATGCCCTCGGCTCCTTTTGCATTTGCTTCACAATCAGTGATTTATTGTACCTGTAATTTGCATTAGATGGTATGTGTTTGTGCTGTTGCAAGAGAGTTCAGTTAAATTTCATTAGATCATGAGTCCATTGTTTTTCCGAGATTGCGTTCACTCAGATTTTCCAAGCATGGGTTGTGGTTTCCCTTGTGGATCTGCAATCTTTGCATCTGAGCAATTTGTTGTACCCAGACAGCCTCTATGGCAAAGTCAAAGAGCCCCAGGTTTCGTGTCACCCGACTCAGCAGCCGCTGAAGTGCGCGACCATGCGCTGAGGCTCATCGAAATAAGCTCATGAGCAAAACGTGGAAGAAATATGAAATATGACCCTGTGCCAGGGACTTATGACAACGACAACGACGTTGGGCGAAGGACCATGCAGCGGTATAAAGCCGGAAGATTGCGAGTGGTTCATGTGATTTAAAACCAAGATTGCGATTGGTTTTATAGTTTTGATGTCGAACATAAATAATCCCAGATACCCAATGTTCAGCATTATGCATCAATAGTCGCAAATAGTCATTATCAAGCAAGAATGATTCATCAAATTGCATCATGATTAATCATTCCATATTATGATGAGTCATGATATATTTATTCATATATTAAGTCATTAATTAAGTCCATAATTAGTGATTTTAAATCCAAAATGATTCAGTCATATTAAGTTCATTTTCTGTATCATAATGTCATAAATATGTCATTACCCTCTGGCTTTTTGACATTCACAGTTCGCCATGGTTGGTATCGATGGCCCTAATCGAAAGGCGATGGAACATCATGGTCCCATCCTGCACCGCAGCTTGGGCGTGCTGAAAGTCATGGCGGTGAGTTTTTAAGGGGGAGCATCCGATGGATTTGGGAAATATCATGATAATGGATTTGTAAATCATGATTTTTCCAATCATGATGAAAATCGTTATTTGGGAAAGAACCATGATTCATGGTTAGATCCAATCATGATTTTTCATGGGCTTTACTTGGATCTAACCATGAATTCCATGGGGATTTTTCCATGGGGATTTCGTACTAAATCATGGTTTTCATGGTTGGAACATACCGGGAAGTCACTAAGACGGAAGCTGAAAGACGGGCTCCGATGACTTTATGGATGCCCAATTTGGAAGTGTAGCACTTGGGTTGTCCCTAAATCATCGAAATCCATTGGGAAGTTGTTCAGGGAAAATGATGGTAAATCATGGGATTCCAATGGAATTCTGATGCATTGATCCAGTGTAAATGGGGTGTCGGTCTAAGAAACATTGGGGTCAAAGGGATGTGAACGAAACCAACTATTGGGACATAAACAAAGTAACAAGTGGAAACAAAAACGAGGTAAACTGACTGCTGAATTTATAGGCTAATGGCTAGTAGATGATTCATTTGCTATTTGGATGGGTATCCAAGAAAGGGAGAGTTCCTGGTTTTACCATCCCTTTTAAAACCCTGTTTAAACTTGATCTTGAATTTGAAACATAAAACCCAACAAAGTATGACATACATACATCCCGGCGGATGCGAAACCGCGCGAGCGTTTTGAGGGTTTGCTGAATAGGACCGTCAGAATCACCTGTAATTTTCAATATAAAATGCTGTTCCGAACTCTTTTGATAACTCAATTTTGGT
>Ga0126342_10018423_pt1 | contig 11973 bp, 12 predicted proteins | sample Cyp1metagenome_FD_92528 | JGI IMG/M metagenome (GOLD analysis project Ga0126342, IMG submission 92528) | Coral microbial communities from Lord Howe Island, Old Settlement Bay, Australia - Cyphastrea 1 metagenome | ecosystem: Host-associated > Invertebrates > Cnidaria > Coral ... | reverse complement strand
ATATTTATTTAACATATATATATATATACATATATATATATATACATATAAATATATATATATACATTTATATATATACATACATATATCCATATATATATATACACATATTAGGTAATATCACAATCCATTTCGGGGAATCCCTATCAACCACCTGAAAAAGGGTACGACACAGGGTGTGAACACTGCTTATTTGGGTGTGTCCAGCGGTACAATGGTGATATATGGCAAGTTGTAGCAGGAAAAATGATAAACCATGAGATTGTGGGGAGATCCTTGTTTTCAGACGCACCCACATAGAACCATCCAAGATGACACTCTGCTTGGAATTGCAAATTCAAAAGGCCAAAAAGTGATGCGCATATCAATCGAGTTACATCTCAGTAAAAAGAATATCATTAGCTTTACATCCCATCAATACTTGGTAGATAAGTCTTAAACAATACCAGGTAATATCATTGCTATATCACTGGTCATCATATAAAATACATGTTCCATGCTACCATACCATATTAGGAGGTTTCCTAAGTCATAGGGCTGCCCCATTTCATCATCCATTTATAGACGGGTTTTCCATGAAATAAACCATCCACCTTTTTTTCGGGATCCCAGGATCGCTCGTGCGGGTCGTTTGATGGGCATCCTGGGTCCTTCTGGAGCAGGACGGATGGCGCTGGAAAAAAGGCCATGGATATCAGTTGCTGAATTCTATGGTTTATGGTAGATATTGCCATAGTTAATAGTGTTTATGAACCAACTTGTAACTGATTGATAACTATTAACCATAGGAAAAACCATAGGAAAGCCATAGGAAAACCATAGAAAATGATGATTTTACCAGCAAAAATGGAGATTAGCAGAATTGTAATGTGGGTAAAACAATGTCATAAGCGACCCATGATTGGGAATGGTAACCATACCACCTATAAAGATAATGATTTGGGGGATGGTTTATGGCATTGTTTTACCCACATTGCTTTGACTACATCCCCGGTAAGACCTATGATGTGTAACCAAGTTATGTGCGTCAACTTAGCTATCGAGAGACCTCACCTTCTAGTCCTAGAGTTTTTGAGTCATTTGAATTTTTACTTGCTGATTCATGATACATATCTACGTCAATATGTAATATTTGCTGGTTTGAGGTGTTCATGGCACCGTTCTTCTGTTGAGCATGCCGCAGATGTATGTTCATCAGGGGCACGCAAACGACAAAGAGGTTCCATGGGCCTTTGGTCAAGAGTGGGGTCCAAAAAACACACCAGTAGTTGAGCTATTGTAAGCCCTCAAATATACAGATATGGCGGTTTCCTAACATACCTGTACCCCCCAAATCATCCATTTTAGCTGGATGTCCCATTATAAACCATCCAGCTATTGGGGATCCCCCATTGATGGAAGCCCCCATATAGTTTGCCTATCCTTGGATTTACTGAATTGATACTCGTATTTTAGGGCTGTACCCCCATGCCCACCCCACACTGTGTCGAGGAGATGCCTCACCGCGTTCGTGTCCTTGGGTTTTTCGCCCGTTATGTCCATTGCCCACCATTTCCTAATCATGATTTTCCCCAGTAGAAATAGAGGTTTCTTATGCTATAAATAGAGGTTTCTTGTACTATAAATAGAGGCTTCTTATACTATAAATAGAGGCTTCTTATACTATATACTGTTTTCCTCATATGTTGAAAGAGAGAGAGAGATTTAGCACCATCTCAATTCATCAAGATGGTCAAATCATGTCAAATCTCCTGTTTGGCTTGTTGGATCGCTTTTTGCTTCACCAACTTGTGGTTTTTCACCAGGTTTCTAAGAAAGAAATCGCCATATTCCATGGAAAACTCCGGATGTTTCATGGAAAACACCAGCTTTTCCCCAGATGCGGCGCCATTTCCAGGAAAATCCACCCTTTTAAGTGCCTTAAGTGGCACCTTGCAGCGCCGCTACCACGTCAGCGGCCACATCTGGAGCAACCACGGGCGACGCGTTGGCGTGTCGGAAGGCAGCGGTGGGGTGCCATAAACTTTGCCACTTTTTATGGGGGAAACATGATGATAAGCCACTCATCGATATGGATTTTTCCCAGTCACATTCGCACACAAGTTCTATATTATTCTATGTAGATATGTTGCAATGTCTTTTCATACCATAAATGCATACGTATATACCTATACATATATGTGTATGTTGTTGATGTATGGGTTAGAAACCACTTCCTGACGGTGATGCACATCCAAGTAACGTTTTCAACTGGTTCCTGACAGGGTACTGAGTAATGTCAACCCAGCTCCTGGATAAAGCTTCATGGGTAGCTCGTCTTTCAGCTTGAGAATTGGGAATGTGAAATGCTGGCCATGCACAGTGCCTACTTCTGGCTCATCTCTCCTTAACACCAAAGGTCATTGCCCTCGAGAGAAATATTCCCATCCCAACCCACCAAACAAAAGAGCTCGTTCAGTACTCGATGTGTTCATGTGGGGTCCAACATTTATACATATATTTATATATACATCTAATTGGTCTAATCCAATCTGATCTAATCTAATCTACTTCATCTAGTCTAGTCTAATCTAGCCCAATCTAACCTAGTCTAATCCTATCCGCCCCTTTCCTTGCCTATCCTGTCCTATGCTATCTCATCTCATTTGATCCTATATCATCTCATCCTATCTCATGTCATCTTATTTTGTCTTACCGTCTTACCCATCTATCTATCAGAATCTATCATCCTATCTCATTTTATCCCATCCATCCATCCATCTATCTATCTGCCACGACCCCTGCCATGGCGACAAAACTTGGCCAGGCACTGTGGCCTTACTGGCTCAGGACCTGGGACAAAGCACCGATGTTTTTTCTCGTGGATAAAATCACTGGTAAAATCAACGGAACATCATGGGATGGAAAAAGAACAAAATGCTGGTTTTGATGGCTTCGAAAATCATGGAACTAGCCATGGTGGACTTTCCATCAAAGCATGTTGGATTAGAGGGTGCTATGAGTTGATTCACTTTCTCCTTGGTATTTCTCCTTGGTATCTTCGCATGTATGCCATCATTGCCAGTTGCGAAGACTCTGAAAACGGGATATCTACCACCGCGAAAAGATGGAATGAGAATCAACCATCCCATCTAACTGACAGCAGCCGTTGCCGGTGATGCATGACCACAGGAGGACCACAACGAAAATGATATGTTTGGCAAACCATGCCGACAGAAATAGAACCAATGATGGCTGAATCATCATTTTTGTAGAGAAGTCCTTCATTTGAAGCTCAGATTTACCGATTTACCAGACCTCTCAAAGTCTATCCAGGTGAGAATGTTTGTTGTCCCAAAATGACGAAGAAATATCCCAGTACCCATCCGACGACCCAAAGATGAATCTACCCCAGAGATGTATGGTTTGAGATAGGATTGCAGCAATAGCTCATAAGAACGCCCCAGTGTGCACCACGGGATGAATACCACATATTCTTAAAATGAGTAATCTTAGAATAATCCCATCATGGTTCCCCATACCAATCCCCATCCCAATATTTCAATGAGTTATCAACAGGAATTGGTTTGTGTTACTGCAAAGTGTCATTGAAAGATTGGAGAAAAAAAGTCGCGGCAGCCGTGGCCGACTGCACCAAAGACCTCAACAGCCACCGGTCTTGGAGTTCTGAAATGTGATAGGTTTCTGTTGGTCGTTTTTCTCTGCTGTTTGATTTTGGGTGGATATATTGACAATCATTGACATATGTCACTAGATTCTTAGGTGGGATTCTGAACTGGAGGCGATCCTGACCTATTAGCAGTTGACCCATGCCACAAGTAGGTCATAAACCCCACGTTAATCACCATATGGGGAGGTCATGTCATACAATCATAATCCTATTACGAGCCGATCGTACCAGGTTCCATGGTTACCATGGAATCAGCACAATGTGAGATATCCCGCACGAATATGCCAGAGGTGAAACCACAACAACGACTCAACAGCTCGTCTGACGATGTTAGAAGTCCCTGTTACAATATGATCATCCTGTTACAATCAGACTTGGCACCGCATCTTAAACCACATCAGTGTCCCATTAAATCATGTTAAAACCCATAGTGCATCATAACGATCATTAAAGCCCATAACAATCTCATATAACCCCATATTATCACAATAAATCCCATGAAATCTTCATTGGACTCTATTAAATCTCAGTATTTTCTATTCAGTCCCACTAAACCTCAGTTAAATACCATTACACTCCCATTATAATCCCCATTGAATCCCATTAAATCCCACATCTTCCGCAGGACGATCCCTTCTTTTTGGAACTCACCGTCTTCGAGACCCTCTGCTATGCTTCCCGCCTGGCCGGGCAGAGCTACGCCCAAGCGCAACAGGAGGTGCTCGCAAAAGGGTCACATTTTTCGATTCACCGGGTGCATCACAGATCCTGAATATGGTTTTCCTATGGTTTTCATGTGGTTTTCCCATGGTTTTGCTGGTTAACCCCCCATATACAACTTTTCCAAGTGGTGGATGCACTACCCTCTGGTAAACTAACAGTTTGCTCTTGAAAATTGCCATAGAAAGTTCATGGATTCTCCATGATTTTCCCAGAAACCTCCATTTGTTTTAGACACTTTTTGGGACATGGTCCAATGATTTTCCGGAGATTTCCCGTGTTTTTCGAAGGAAGTGTTTTTCATGTATGCATATAATTGCATATATATATGTGTGTGTGTGTGTGTAAATATATATATATATATGTATATGTATACATGCATGCACGCCGCAGAAAGTGCCTATTCTCCAATTTTGAAGTGCTACCTGGATGGGGGGATGAACATGAACGATGGGCATCAGTTCTTACTGGGGCATGGCCAAGGTGAAGCTCCACCGTGGTGAACATCCCAATCTGGTTGGCGGTTTGCTTTATATGTTTTTATTGTCAAGCATAGCATGATGATCCCCTGCAAATATGTTTCAAGTGATCGGGTCAATGGAGTATGGGCTCAAGTTTTCAGGTGTGGCATCCATTTGGGACTGTGGTATACCCATAAACTGGCTGTTTAATAAGGAAAATGATGGTAAACCGGAGGATGTAGGGGTACCCGGTACCCTGTTTTCAGACAAACCCTTTTTTCAGAGTATGATTCATTTGAATTATCCCCATGTTTCCCGTGACATGTTCACAACCATCCCCTCTGCAGAAACTGGTTGACCAGCCCAAGGCCTCATCTGAGTAAAGAACAACCTGGATATACATCCCACTGAGTGGCAACCAATTGCACATAGCTGTTTTTTACCAGGTGCAATTCCTGGGAGACCCAAGTGCCATTCAACAGATCACCATATCATGTTTGTTTTTATCTTAAAATAGGTTATACCCCCAGTTGCAATTAGGGCAAGAAGGGTTATTCTTGTTAGTTAAACTGGGGGGTTCAGTTTTTTGGCCACAGAGATGAACCACCCAGCAATACATTCTGTTCATACCATCAAATTGACGTAGCTATGGAAAATCACCCATGTTCAACGGCAAATCATCATTGTTATCATCTATAAATGAGCTATTTTCCATAGCAAACTGTTAAACAACCAGGGCTGAATCCAATGAATATCCACATGTTTGGTGGTTAAATCCTCCTTAATCATCATAACATTGAACGCCCAATATAATCCCATGATATTCCCATTAAATCCCATTTAGGCCCCGTAAAACCCCATTAAGTCCCATTATATAATATCCCATAAAACCCCACTATAATCCCATTAAATTCCCATAAAGTCCCATTAAACCGCATGAAATTCTCATGAAACAACCAGAGGTTAACTGCTATGTGCTGCACCCAGGCGGACAGCCTTTTGCAACGCGTGGGCCTAGCTGCTGCATCATCGAGGACGGAGATCATGAGTCAGTTTCGCCAACGTCACATGGGAAAATACAAGAAACAAATCGATTTAATTCTCCCACAATGAAGAGGTAGCAGAAGCTCCAATAGCATATTTTTAGTTTCCTGGAGGCGCGCAATGGGGAAAAAAAATGTTTTCCGATGATCATGGGATTTAGTGGTGATTTAATGGATATGGTTTAGGAATTATTGGTTCAATGGATCCTGGACGCTGAAGCATATTGGGAGATGGGGGTTACCCAGTAATCAATGGGATTTAGTGAGGTTTAATGGGAATATCATAGAACAATCAAAAATGGCCAGGAAATCCCCTGTAGATTCTGTAGATGAAGGTATGTAGCTGGGAAAATCATCTGTAAATAGTTGATTTTCCATTGCCATGTTTGATTAACGGAGGGTGAACACGAACAATAAATGAAAACATGCGTTTGGTGCCTACTGCAGTAAAATGCATGGAAAAAAGCGGCTGGTAAAGGGTAGTTTGATGGTCTGTGTTACCAAAAATGCGGGTGGCCTCAGTTGATCAATCCACTTTGGAGCTTTCATTAGTCACCCTGTAGATAGACTTTGCAATCAAAAAGTACCGTATTCGCTACGGGAATATCAAAAAACTAGTTATATATACAATGTAGATGGAATTTCCGGAGCCGTTCATGTCATAGCTATCAGACGGATTCAATGGTATCCCATTGCATCATCCAGTTGTATCCCATCATGACTGTTGGCGTTTTATCACCGGTGTTGGCGTTTTATCCCCATTCAAAAACCATTTACTGGGCGGGTTGAATCCCAACTGATATTTTTTCTCTTAGATTTTCATAAATACCATAAATCCCATGAACTGTGACATATCTACCACAGATCCTAGTTGTTTTGGTCATCAACCAGCTGAAACCTATCACAATGATGGGCACATTGCATTGCACACACTTCATCGCATTGCATAGGCATAGGCATAATACATGTTCCTTCCATTTGAATCCTTTTCGGCGCTTTGATGGGAGGATTCGGAGATGAAAGGGAGGAAAGATAGGAGAGAGGCGGTGCCGCACCACCTACGAAAATCGACAGTGGGGCAGGGTGCTCATGGACACCGCGCCGCGCAGCAGTTGGCGCACTTGACCTTGGAGGAGCATTCCAAGGATTGCCAGAGTGCAATCATGGAACAATCCCAACTCTTGCCGATGAAATCCCTTGGTTTTAGCTCTACCCATTTAAACCCCTTATATAAACCCATTATATTCACCATATGTGTGGGATAAATCACATATAAACCTCCATTAAACCCTGCTAAATCCAAACTAACCCCCATTAAACCCTGCTAAATCCCATTAAACCCTGCTAAATCCAAACTAACCCCCATTAAACCCTGCTAAATCCCATTAAACCCTGCTAAATCCAAACTAACCCCCATCAAATTCCAATGATATCTCCGAAATTGCTTGGATATTTGCCAGGCGTGTGGATCACACCACCAAGGGCGAGCAACGGCGCTTGGCAGTGGCTTGTGCGATTGCAGGTGCACTTCGCCAGTGGTCCCAATGGGGTGGATTTAGTGGGATTTGATTTGGGGTTAGTAAAATTTTGTTTAATGGGGATTTAATGGGAGTTACCATAGGAAAACCATAGGAAAATTGTGATTTTACCGGCCAAAAATAGAGATTAGCATAGAATTACTATAGGAGTAGTGTCGGTAAAACAATGCCATAAACCACCCATGACTGGGCATGGTAACCATACCACATAAATATGGTGATGATTGGGTGATGGTAAGCATGGCATTGTTTTACCCACATTAGTGGGATTTCATGGGTTTTGTTTATGGGATTAGTTGGGAAAATCCAGGTTTTAGTGTATTGAGTTGGGATTTTTTGGGGGATATCCAACCAACAAAATCCAGTTGTTTCGGTCTTCGTGGGCGAAAAAGATGACATCACCAGACCGAGGCTCCCAAATCCGGGTAAAAAAATGTGCTCCGCGCGGTTGGTGCTTGAATGATACCCACAAGGTGGTGCCCTCCAAACGTTATAAATTGGTTTATAACCCCATTAACTAGTTCGATATATCAACTATAAACCATAGTTATCGGAGTTATAAACCAACTGAACGCTATCTAGGGGGCACCACCTTGCAGGGAGACTTGTCACTGCTTCGTGTTAAAGTAAAGAACGATTTGATTCAACATCAGCTTCGGGAAAGTTTCAGAGAATGGCACTTCAATAAGTTCAGCTGTGCTGACTACGTGGAGTGGGCACGAAAACGTGCCTGTGAGAACTTCGCATTCTTTCAGGTGTTGACTGGTGCACTTGTGAGCCCTGCCTGCTCAGCTAAAATGCGCGCTACGGAAGTTTCCAGCTGTCCATTTTGTAACGACCCTCCAGCGGTCCCTGCTCGAGATCATTTGGTTTGGTTTTGCCAAGGTGGCAGGTTTCATCAATCAAGGTTGGATTCCCTCGGTTTTTCTCCCCCTGAATCACCCCCAGCGCCGTGGCCGCCGTGGCCCAGTGGCTGGATCCGATGAATCAGGCGAATCATCCTGCAGGATCGAGTCCTTGCAAGTTTCCTGCTCCCTTAGATGTTTGGATATGCTTGGTATCTTATTTGCAGGCACACCCAAATCACTTCGCCATTTTTTCATTTTGCACGCTTCTATGATTCATTGCTCTACTGCTTGATCACCGGAAGGTACAATAAATCTTGAAAAGCTTTCGGGTGCCCTTTTAGTGGTGTGTAGTAGGGGTCATTATGAGGACGATTTGGCGAGCGATTGGGCGCTCCAAGGACAAGTATCATTTTCAAGAATTATATTTTAGGAATCTGGAAGAAACTGGCACATAATAGAATATCCATATCGATCGAAAAAAATGTATTAGCCCATCCCTCTAATAATAAACACCCTCCAGAAACAACGATTTACTGGCAAATAAATCCACATACGAACCATTTAGGGTGTGTTTAACATCAGGGCGATGGGGTTATCAGAGCCCACCAAAAAAAAATATTGCATTATTATGATCGCAGCTGTATCATATTGCCTTACTAACAACATGATTAGGGGGCAATGGATTATATCTGTTTATAATCGTTAGTATCCCATATACAATATTTTTACAATATCCTCAATTATCCCATGATTTTCCAATGCTAGCAGATCATGACCCATTAAATACATTAGTTATCCCTTTATTATTGGTATTATCACAGTATCCCATGACTAAATTTTTGCCCTTTCCATTAATCCATACTAACCTTATTTTGTTTTTAACCCATAGTACATAACATAGTACATAACACCGTTGTTAATTTTAACCTTTTTCCATAGTACATAACACTATTGTTATGTTTATCCTTATCACTCTGTGTTTCCGACGTTCCCCAAGTCGTTTTCTGCCGAAATCTCGCGCCAGGGGAAGGCCAAGAAGGCCGCGGCTTCTCTGCACGGGCCTTGTTGGCAGATGAACCCACCACAGGGCTGGACGCATTTCAGGCCATCTGGCGCATCGAAAATGGGTGGTTGAACCAACAAACCTGCGGATTCATGGTGATTTAATGGGGATTTAGTGGGAATATCATGGGATACAATGGGACTTCTGGGGTTTTTGGGATCTATGATGACTTGGAAAGGTCGTTTAACTTGTTTAACCAACAACAAGATGGATTGAACCCAAAATTGATGGTATTCCATTGGGATATCTGACAGAATGGGATCATGAAAAATTGCAAAATCGCGGAAGAAAATGGAGGTGTCGCCGGAAATTCGTCGAACTAGGTGAGTTCACGGGATTTTGTCAGGATATACCCTCTGATAAACTAACATAGCTATTGAAAATGGCCCATTTATAGTGGATTTACCCATTGAAAATTGTGATTTTCCATAGCTATGTTAGTTTACCAGAGGGTAATGGGATATAAGCAACTAAATCCAATTTGGGGGTGTCGGAAAAAGGTGTGTCCCTCCAAATGATGGCTTTTCCGAGCAAAAATTGTGATAAACCATTGAAGTCAAGTTCAGATCCAACTGGGACATATATCGTGATATGACACGCCTAGCTACTGAGCTCGGGCGTTGAACTGCCAAGCTGTCCTTGGCTCGCCTTCAGCAAGATGCTGAACTCCCGGGGAGGGCGATGGAGAGAGAGAGAGAGAGAACCAGAAATATATGGGGCTCACATTGATACCAACCTTGATTCTCCCCTCTGGTATCGGAGCGGAAAAAGGGATAGGAGATCTTTTAGCATCAATCCATCTTTGTTGACGGTCAGCATTTTACCGATGGAATCATGAGGATTGAGTGGTTCGATATGGTTGATATATGATTGATATATGATTGATATATTGATGTATGCACCCATGATTCAGCGCTTCAGAAGTTTATTTGTGCAACTGCCAAGTGAGTGAACCTTTGTCAGCTTGGTATCTCAGATGAGCCATACAGGGTAAAATATTGGAAATACATATATAATAATATGTATTTCAAAACCAAAAAGAGCAATACACCATTCCATATATATATATACATATATATTTATATATATATTTATTTATTTATTTATTTGAAAATCAAAGTGAGGAATACAGCTATATATTGTGTTTATCTAATTTAAAAAACGGTTCAAAAACCATGAGATGTCGGGACGTTCCCCAAATTGCAGGCACAACGTGTGGCTGAGCTTCTCAAGGAGTTAGCAGTCACCAGGAGAACGGTGGCGGTCCAATCTGATCCATCAATGGATTGGTTTCAGGAAAATCTTAATCGAAAACCATGGATTTTCCCAGTAAATATAGGGTTTCCCAGTTCCCAGTATTTTTTTCCTAAAAACCAATCCATTGAATCCAGCTATTCCAATCATATGATGTGGGAAAAACAATAATAAACCGCCCATGCGGGAATGGTTTACACCTTTTTATTACAATGGTGATGACTGGGGGATAGTTTATGGCATTGTTTTACCCACATTACAACGGAAGAGCGGCATATCCAAGTGTAATTCTGGTTAAAAGTGGGTTTGTCTGAAAAAGGCCCTACAGAAAACCGATCAAATTTTCCAGTGAATCCTCATTTACCGTACGGCCGTACGGAATCAAAGGTATGAAGTTGGCCCACAAAATGGAGGTTGAATCAAATTTTCCCCTGGTCAGGAAATGTGTGGCGATGTGTTCCCTGCACCAACCGCGCAGCTCCATGTGGCGTTGTTTGGAAGATCTGTTGGTCATGGCACCAGGCCCCGGAAACCATGGAATTTCTGGGGGATTTAACACGTATTTGGGAGCATACAAATGGGGACGTTTAAAGTTGGCCATACAGATCCAGATGCAGCAGATAACTCAAACCCCAAGCTTGGAGCGATCAACAAACCAAGAACGGAACTTGGTACATGAGGCGTATCCTCTTAGCTTCAAAATTCTTACTGTCCCAAAATTGCCTTGCTTCAGATTGGTGAGTTACACCAGATGCCTTGGGGTAAAGCTAACCTAGGTATGGAAAACCCACGGTTTCCCTAATGGTCAGGGACCATTGAGCACAGGTGGTTTCGTGGTCTACTGTGGCCGCACCTCTGAAATGCCCAACTATTTCAGCTCCTCGACATGGCTGACGGGGTGAGCTTCGGGCTGTGAAGGATTGTGGAAATTTTGCAGCAACGTGACGTGTGATTTAACTATAACTGGACCGCGAAAATACACATCATTTTTTTTAGCCTTTTTGGAGTTCGATTTTGGGAAACATCCATAAAGCAGGAATAGTAATTTGTCTGCCCAAATTACTGCGACCCCAGCCGAGGTGACGAGGTTAGTTAGAGAGAATTAACGAGGTCAGTAACGAGGTTGCTTATTGAGAATTAAGCAGTATGGGCAGTGTTCGGACATGTAGATGGCACGGACCCATGGAATAAAACTTTTGGAGAGCTGGAAAGTTTATTTTGATGATTCAAGCAGGTGGTTGAGTTAAATTTGGATAGAACGAGGCGGCTGTGTAGTGGAAGTAAATAGATTCCAAATCCACCAAAATAAACTTTTCAGGCTGCCAAAAGTTTGTTTCATGTCCATCCGGTGCCTCCAAGACAGCGCGCCAGGGTTT
>Ga0126342_10018422_pt1 | contig 11974 bp, 7 predicted proteins | sample Cyp1metagenome_FD_92528 | JGI IMG/M metagenome (GOLD analysis project Ga0126342, IMG submission 92528) | Coral microbial communities from Lord Howe Island, Old Settlement Bay, Australia - Cyphastrea 1 metagenome | ecosystem: Host-associated > Invertebrates > Cnidaria > Coral ... | reverse complement strand
TTTCCATAGCCAAAGCGCCAGGGAGAGGCCTGCAAAGATGTCGCAAATGTGATGTCGCCATTTGTGCTAGCAAACACGATGCTCCCCGCAAGAACCACGATGGAGGAGGCGACATTCTTGCCATCATGCCCATGGAGCAAATGCACGAGGCAGACTCGACCATAATGATGCAAACAGGCTCGACACCGACAAGGACAAGTGCCTCGAATGAACAGTTTGCCCATTCAGATGTCCTTCCATCTCCACTGACAACTTCCAGGACAATGCCCAGCAGATTGGATGACCTTTGGCGAGACCAGCTCACCGACTATTTTGAACAGAATGCAGTGACTGAAATGGAAGAAGAAGGTCAAGTGCTTTATGTCTGGACATGGTTCATCAATCATCAGAGGACAACAATGTGCCGTGAACCAGCAGCGGTACGATTGACGACGCAATCTGATCAATGGTGGGACGACATCTTGGCACCGTGGACACAGATGCTCCAAAGGGATGCGCTTACGCACATCAACATTGTCTCACCTCGCCCTTGGACTGACAGATTCCGCATAGATACCATTCATCTGATGGTTGAACAGCATCCTCGGGAAGCGGTTGTAGCAGGACTCATCACCACGTTCCTGCACGGCCCACATGGAGATCGTGTAGATCAAAAAGCATTTTCTCTTCCAAGATGGCTCTGCGCCAATGACATCATTGACCTTTTGAGAATCAATCATGTATGTGACATTAATCGATGCACAGCTATGGCAGGCATACAGCATTTTGAACAGTTTATCAGACACGATGTATACACTGCCATTAGCATTGAACTGCACATACAGCCACCGCATTGCAGGGGTCATGTTCAGTCTGCTAGTGCAGGCGACATTTTCCAGAGGCATGAGGAAGAACGCGATGATGTGACCAACTTTCTCCAAGCCATTGGGGGGGAGCCTCATCACAGCTCACGCGTCACACAGGGACAATTAAAGATACAGTCGGATCATCTTCAGACCACGCTTTCACGCTTGCTACGCCTCTTGGGTGACAGCACGAGTGATAGGTCAGCATGTCCGTATGAGACTCCTGTTGCCAATCCGGACCATATGCCACGCATTGAGGCGGTTGATGGTAGGCATTTGGATGACCTCTATGAGACATGGCACAGATTGTCCCCAGTTTTCGCTGTTTCGGATGAGGAAGCCGCTGTTAGCTTCACCACATGGTTTGTACATGATCCTTTATGGACAACATGTCATCAATCACGTTCACTTGTGCTTTTCCCTCAAAGACACAATTGGGATAGCCAAATTCGTGCTCTTTGGAGGGATAAAATTCAGCCGGGTCACCCCTTTGAAGTTAGTGTTGCACATCCAAGAAGTGAGCACGACCAGTTGCATCACATCCTTGTGCACCAAGGGATTGACCACGACCAGAGAGGGATTTTGCTTAGCTCATTCCTTCATGACGAAATGTCCCATTTTCACCACACGAGCGCAGTTGTGACGTCTCGGCAAGTGGCTTTGGCTGACCTTCTCCGTTATGCTGGTTTCCAGCATGAATGCCAAACAAGGTCGGTTTTGTGTGTAGGTTTCTTGGGAAGTGAGTCGCTTGAAGAACGGCACCCTCTGGTTCCAGCTAATGGAGCACATTTCGACTTGCATGTTGTGAACTGGGATCTTGTACCGCCTCCACTCAGACGCCACATGCCAAGCGATGAGCCAATTTCAGATGACAATGACGTGTCTTCCTTAATGCACGTGTGTGACAATTGGCCAGTTCGGACACCGAGGTCCCGTGGCATCAACCTACCAGAGCAAGCCCACGAAAGCACTCCTTTCCAATTTCATGCAGATGCACCAGCATTCGTTCCAGGTATCCCATGGGACTTGAACGCACATGATGAGTTCATCCAAGACCTCTTCGAGACCTGGAACCAGATCGCCACTGCGTGGGAGGGTGAAGAACGCTCTTGTTCAGTCTTGGTCTGGTTTGTTGATCATCAAGGGCCACACCCGCATGGCCATGTGCCACGACGCGTCAACTTACAGCAAGATTTGTATGATTGGCGACGACAATTGTGGCAAGTTTGGCACGACCAAGTGATCTTAGGTCAAGAGCTCGAGTTCCAACTTGTCACACCAATGCCCTACACAGTTGACAGAACAATCGCTGCCCATGTTATCATCATTCAGAGACCCATTGACACGTGGGTATCGAGCATAGTTACACTGTTTGATGAACGAGCACTGCAATCGGTCGCTTATCAAATGGCCATCACAACGCATGAGCACATTCTGGTCGACCATCTCACGAGAGTCTTGGGCATTGAGGAAGCATGTTTTGGCAATGTGCCAGCAGTATCCTGCCTTGCTTGGTACAAGGATTTGAGCATGCGCCCGGGAGCACCCATCCCCGGCCGCAGCGGTATGAGCATTGATGTGCTAATGAGGCATCTGCCTGTACAGACCTATCATGTCCCCACTGACACTGAAGCTCAAAGCTTGCTCTCCATCTCGAGGCTGCCAAATAGGAGATGCCCTATTGGTTCAGTGCAGAGCATATATTTTGGCAGGCCACATGACCATCGCTTGAGTGACCAACCCAGCCACGGGTCGCCCGATCAGCGTAATGAGACAGGCCAGCAATTGACCCCGGTTGCAATTCCGACCTTTGCGGGTGTACCGGTGATCACACCACCGTTTGCCTTTGAAATGTTAGCAGAATTGCAAGCCGACAGGTTTCATATTGACAGGGCTCAACAAGACTTAGTGGTCAGGGTTTGGTACGTCCATCATATTCATCGTCGGATGTCTAGGATTGCCCGTTTCCTGCACCTTGCCGGACCACCACACATGTGGCAATCTCAGATTTTGGCTCTTTGGTTTGATCGCATTGTGCCATTTGAGACGGTCGCAATTCATGTTGTCAAGCCAAGACCTTTCCGAGCGACACATGAGCAGTACCTTGCATTTGACCTCATTCTGTCACAAGGGCTAGATGCACATAGGTTCTCTGGTTTGGTTTCTGTTCACCCTACGCCTGCTGACCCGACATTTCCACAATTTGCTGCAGCTATTTCCTTCCGCCCTCAGGTTAGCGGGAACTGGATAGTCAGTAAACTTGCGTTTCAGCAAATATGCCAAGATCATCGATGTCAGATTTTTCACAGATGGAATGAGATCCCACTGACTTCTGATCCAGTGCATTTCATGTCTGGGGGTGAGGACCCGTTTTGCTGCAACTGCACAGCCTGCTGGATACGTCCGAGCAAATGACAGAGAGTCTCAGTGATGGCATTGCCCCAGACACACCCATTCGACTCATAGGATTGGGAGATCTGCGTGAACAAGTCCCTTCCTATGTGACAATCCGGAGTCCTCCTTCGATTGAGGGGTTGCATCGAGAACTGGTTTGCTTTGGACACTCATGTCAGCTTGCACTCGCAGCCAACTCCACAGTAGCCATCTGCATTCCTGTGACATGGCCATTTGATGAAGACAAATTGTTGCTGCTTTTCACAGACATAATGCAGACATTCCCTGACGACCGATCGGCCTTCTTGACCTTGACTGACCAGAAAGACACGACAGAGGTCCAGCTCATGGCTTTGCTCCATCAATTTGGATATGAGAAAGCGGTCATTCAAGGACGTAGGTACGTTCACTCTTCCTTTGTGGAAGTCCTTTTTCAGCAGGCAGACAGCATTCCAGCGCAAGCATCAGGCATAGACAAGCAGCAGAGACCTTGGCCGGAAGGTCCAAGAGGAGATCGTTCCAAGCACAGACCCATGTGGGAAGGTCAGACCTCCATGACGCTGCCGTCTTGCCTCTTGGACCTCGGGTTGCATGAGACTGATTTGCAAGGGTTCTTTCATTGTGAGAACGATTATTTATGCCGTATCACGGAGGGACTGCCACTGCCTGAAGTGACCCGGGAAGCCATCTCTGGTCTGCATCAGCACACAGTGTTTGATAGAATCATCGTCTATGTTGATGGATCGTCCCAATCACGTCACAAACACATTGCCCCAGCCAAGAATGAAGAAATTGATGTACCGGACGCTTGGAGCTTTGTAGTGCTAGGGGAAACTGCTCTGGACCATGGCCAGTTTGAGTACACCCTTCTGGGTTGGCATGCGCACCAAGTCAGGTACAGCGATGACCATCCATGGTTTTTAGGGGCCACTCATGTGGGATCAGCCATTGCCGAGAGGGAAGCGCTCACTTGGGCCTTCCTTTGGAGAATAGGCTTTGACAGCTGTCTGCCGACAGTGTTCCGTAGCGACTCTCTCCTTGCCATAGGCCAAGCGGATGGCTCAATAGGTCCTGCGCACTGTGACCAATCATTTCAGACTCTGCGAGGATGCTATCAAATCTTGAAAGCGGCCCTCAGGGACGACGTTGCGCTTGATCATGTTTTTGGTCACATGAATGAGCCGTGGAACGAGATGGCTGACTCCTTAGCCAAGCAAGAAGCGAGATCCAGCTTTTTCTTGCCGCGACCACAAATTGATCTTCGTAAATTGTTGCCGAAGATACCATTTCTCTGGATGATCTTTGATCAAGGCCATGGGCTCCCTTCTTTTGTAGGTCAGGGTTTTGATATCCGAGCACCCATGCCTCCGCATGTTGAACCGCCTGCTGCCAGTGAACCCCCGGAACCCAAGATTGTCAAGAGCGTGAGTTATAAACTCAGCATTGCCACTGCGAACGTCCAATCCTTGGGAGCGGCTGACCAAGGTTTTGCAGGCAAGCTGGATTATCTACGCGCGCAATTCACAGCGCAGAACTTGAACATCATGGGAGTACAAGAATCACGTTCCTCAGAAGGAGTTTCGAAAAAGCAAGGAGTGTTGAGGTTGTGCTCAGGGCAGGCGCACGGCAAATGGGGAGTCGAATTGTGGGTAAATCTTCAACAGCCCTTTGCTCACATCAAAAAGACTGCACTGCTTTTCAGACCCCAAGACTTTCATGTGGCACATCGAGATCCGCGCCGCCTGTTAGTACACATCCATAATGCTCATTTCTCCTCCTGGTGCCTGGTGGCGCATGCACCGCAGAGCGGCATTGCCATGCGGGAACGCCAAGCTTGGTGGGAAGAAACGACAGGTATCTTGCATAAATACCTTATCGCAGCAGAACCTTTGTTTGTTTGTATCGATGCTAATGCAGCGCCAGGTGTTCCAGACGGAATTGGAGTTTTCAAGGAGGGATTCCGCCATTCGAGCGGGACTTCTTTTCTACGAGAATTTCTGGAAGACTTTCAATTATGCCTCCCCATCACCAGTGATATCCATCAAGGCACCGTCACCACCTGGACATCGCCTGATGATGAAGAATACACAATTGACTATGTCGCCGTCCCTAGAGACTGGCTGGCAGCATGTACTCAATCGTGTGTCCTCACTGACTTTGATTTGGCAAATGTCAATCTGGACCATTCTGCAGTTGCGGTCGACATCCAGTGGACACACACTGTCCCAGTAAAGATCCACACCCAAGATGCTGGATATGCCATGGACCGCACCAGAATTGGAAAAGACATTGCAAGTCATTTGGGTCGAGCTATCAATTGTGATTGGAATGATGATGTAGAGACCCAAGCCCAAAAGATCGCTGCACATTTCCATTCGCAACTAGCGTCTCATTGCAGAAGATCTCAACATGGCCCCAAAAAACCCTACGTCTCAGAAACCTTGTGGCAATTGAGAACACACAAAAACTCGCTTCGAAGACAGCTTCGTATGTGTCGTAGTCTCTTGCGTAGAGAAGCATTGGCACGCACCTTTGCCGCTTGGAAGACGGAACAAGGCCACGTTGACACTTCTGATCTTTCTTTCAATTATGGCACATCACTTCGTATTGGTAGTTTGCACCGTTTCATTCAATTTTCAGTGATTTCAGCCAAACTGAGACGCGATGTGCAACATAGCCGATCACAGAAGCTTCAAGAAGTGCTGCAGCAAATTGAACCTTCCACTCCAGCATCAAAAATTCAACAAATGCTGAAGCCCTTCAAAGGACCCAGCAATAAATTCAGGCAGGTTCTGGCCCCACTTCCTCTGATCAAGGATGCCAAAGGAGAGTTTTGCCGTACAGCTGAAGATGCACTCCAGCGTTGGATCACTTTCTTTGGAGATATGGAGGGCGGACAGCGATGCGAGAACAAGGATCAATGGACCCAATGGAGAGACAACCTAGTGTCCTTCATGCAAGAGGAGGTCATGATCCCTGTGGAAGAGGTGCCGTCGCTTTGCGATCTGGAATTTGCTTGCCGGGCATCAGCAGCAGGAAAAGCAACTGGTCTCGATGCCATACCCTCGGAAGTATGTAAATACTGTCCCAATGCGGTGGCCTTGCACCTTTACAGTTTGATGCTAAAAACCTGCACACATGGTCAAGAAGCACTTGTGGCATTCTGCTACCCATATGGAAAGGGAAACAGTTGAAGGATCAGTGCTCCGCTTTCCGTTCGATCCTTTTGTCCTCATGCCTAGGAAAAGTCATGCACAAGGCAGTACGTACAAAACAATTGGATCTCTACCAGTGCTTCCTGCACAGTCAACAGCTGGGAGGACGACGTGGCGTTCCTGTCACACTGGGCGGCCATCAAGTCCGTGCCTTTCAAAGACTCTGCGCACGACAAGGTCGACCTTCAGCACTCTTGTTCATTGATTTGCAAGAAGCATTCTATCGGGTGCTTCGTCCCTTGGTTGTTGACGGCCCCATTGATGATGCTTCCATTGCGGCAATGGCGGCACGCATTGACTTGGATGAGGGGTTTCTGCATGACCTGCGTCGAGCACTGCAGCAGCCGTGCGCGCTCGCAGAAGCTGGAGTTCCGAGTCACTTAAGAAGGGCCATCAGAGCATTGCACACAGATACGTTTTTCAAGCTGCCCACCCAGCAAGACCAGGTTGTCACGCAGATCGGCACCAGACCAGGCGATTCGTTCGCTGATGTCATTTTTGGATTTCTCATGGCAAAAGTGCTACAGAAATTCCAACATGCAATGGATGCACAAGGCCTTTTGATGCAGCTCCCGGAGGAGGATACCATGCGATTTGCAGGAGATCCGCCTCCAGGTTCCCTTTCTTTTGTCGGACCTTGTTGGATGGATGACCTCTGCATCTGTCTGACAGCGGACAACAATGCCGAACTACATTCGGCCTTAGGAACTGCAACAGGTCTGATTTTAGACATATTCAAGAGCTATGCCATGACGCCGAATCTACAGCCTGGAAAGACCGCTGTGCTGATCACACCCAGAGGCCCGGGCACAGTCCAATGGAAGCGCAACTTGTTTGGTCCACTTGCAGATGGACGTTTGTTCATTCTGGAGGAGCACCATCCATATCAAGTCCCCATTGTGACAGAGTACACCCACCTGGGAGGAAAGGTACATTTCTCCACCAAGTTGAAGAAAGAGATCAAAGCACGGTTGGGGCAGGCCCATCAAGAATTTAATCGTCATCGCAAACTGCTTTATCACAACCCACATTTTCAGATGGAGAAGAAGAAGGAGCTCTTCCAAAGCTTGATCCTGAGCCGCTTGCTCTATGGGTCTGAGACCTGGACGTTCCCAGATCAGAAGACGAGGGAATACCTACATGGAAGTATCATCGGTCTCATGAAACGACTCTTGCATCGCCCAGGACATTGTCCGGTATCGGATGAAGAAGTTTTGGTGCAAACTCGCATGCCATCACCGTCCACACTGTTGCGCATTCGCAGGCTTCGGTATTTAGGCTCCCTTTTTGCAGTGGAGGCCACAGCATGCTGGGGACTTCTCAACCAAGACCAGGCATGGCTCGAACTGGTGCAGGACGATTTTCGCTGGCTTTGGCATCAACTCCATCACAGCTGCAATCTCGGTGATCCAAGCATACACCTACCGAGGTGGCTGGAGATCATCCAATACCATAGAGGTTATTGGAAAAGACTCCTTCGTCGAGCCACGGAACACTCGATCGGTGTACAGGAGAGAGAATTCCGCATTGCAACCGCTCATGTGGGTTTCATGGACAGCCTGAAGAAGGGAGGCTTTGTGGAAGAAGATGAACCTATCCCATGGCAAGCACGCACCAGCCAGCAAGCCTATGGCTGTATGCAGTGCCGCAAAGCCTGCCGATCCCTTGGAGGAGAAGGTGCGCATATGCACAGAGTTCATGGAGAAGTGCATCCAGTTCGAAGGTTCATGGGCAGTACTCAGTGTGGCGTGTGCCTGAGAGAATACCATACTATGGGCAAGCTGAAGATGCACCTTTTGCGATCGGATGCGTGCAGAACTTCCCTGATTGGAAGGGGACACTGCGAACCAGTTCAACCAGGACTGGGCTCGCAGGAAGACACCGCACGTCTGTTGCAATGGGACAACCGCATTCCTCCAATGCCGGCAGCTGGGCCACAACTTCCTGAAGTACAAGGGCGCGACTTTGATGCCGAACATCATGCGCTCTATGAGTCTGTGACCTTGGGCATCCTGGAGGTGGACACGGCCTCTTATGAGGAGCACGTGAGAGCCAGCGTTCAACAATTTCCTATCTCTTGGACCAAATGCAAACAGACCCTCTTGGAAGTCTTGCGGCAACTCTCTGAGGGATCTCTGGATGTTGATGCTACGCATTTACAGACTTGCACGGAGGTATTGAGAAGCCTAGTCCGAGAAGAAGCCTGGCCCTTTCTGGACAAGCTTCAGTGCGCCACACCGGCGGCCATTCCAAACCTGGACCAGATCGACCAGAAGATCCGTGCAGCCCATGTCTTGGAAGGACGCCAGCCAGTCCACCGACAGTTGGGCAAGGAGCGTGTGTTTCTACACGCGTTTTCGGGTCGTCGTCGACCGGGGGACCTCCAACACTATTTGGAGGCGGCGTTTGCGCGTCAAGCCGAAGGTGTTCTCTTGCATGTCGTATCAATGGACGTGGTCATTGACCCTGCTTGGGGAGACGCTTGTCGTGCAGAGACCAGAGACTTCTGGCTACGTGGGGCTTTGGATGGCTTTGTGCAAGGTGGCCTATGCGGTCCTCCCTGTGAAACTTGGAGTCAGGCCAGATTTGCGAACCTTGGAGGAGAACAAGGAAGGCAGCCTAGACCTTTGCGTTCGCTGGAATGGCTATGGGGGCTTCCTTCGCTTTCTTTGCGTGAGATGGGACAGGTGGACATTGGCAACGCGCTGCTGCTCTTCTCCATTGATCTACTGATCTGCCTGGCGCGCTCTGAAGGGCTGGGGGTTCTCGAACATCCAGGGGAGCCGGCTGATGAAAGTAAGCCCTCCATCTGGAGATTGCCAATCATCCAACTTTTGAGGCAACTGCCGGGGTTTGCGTTCGTGGATTTTGCACAGGGGCTCTTGGGAGCAAAGACTCCCAAACCCACGCGTTTGCTCACCCTCAATATGGGCAGTTTGCCAAATTTTTTGCACAGCCATCGCTTGTGTCCCGATCTTCCGAGGAGCGCAGCGATTGGAAAAAACAAGGATGGCCAATGGGCTACATCCAGTTTAAAAGAATATCCCCCAGCACTTAACCGTGCGCTTGGGGAAAGCTTTGCCCATCACCTATTGCAGGCTCCTTTCCGAATGGAAACTGTGATTGATGAAGCGTTTCTGGCCAGATGCCGCTCCATGCATGTAAAAAAATTTGGGGAGCACTTCGGCCCAGACTTCAGCCATCATCACAGACATAAAGCAACGAGGTGACAGAGGCCCAGTACAGATGAATTCAAGCTTTGCTCGCCGCGACTTGCATAGTCCCAAAAGGCCGTAGCAAAAAAAATACACATATATGTATATTTATATATATACATATGATCATTATCCTGATTAATGCCATGAATGGTCCACATGTCAGAAGCTGTCAACAGCACCGCAGTTTCCCACACCTGAGGTTTGGGTACGCTCCTGCAGTGAGGCTTCAAGCTGCTTTTCATGCGTGATCAAACACGACATGAGGAAAAGGACATGACAAAATGATACACAAACTTTGTGACTTGACCCTTGCAGCCTGGCATTTCTGCACAGTTCTCCCATAGATATGTATCAAAGCACTTTCATGTCATAGATCATCATAGATCTACGAACTAAGTCCATTTGAATTTGAAACACTGGGGTTTTACCCGCGTGAAGGATTAGATACTTCACGCAGTTTTTCGAGGCCCAGTGCAGTGGCCCCTTGTATCTCCTTGAAGCTACGCAAGAGCCAGCCATGAATCTCGTGGAAGAATTTCATGGAGAGTCCTGCAGGGTATCCACCAGGAATCCACCCGGGTATCCAGTCATGGAGGTTAGTCACGTGTCACGTGCCACTGATCAAATGACTTTGAGTTATCACTTAACTATTATAATTAGAATCACAATAATGAACTACAATTAATCCTTTTTTTTGTATTACAATTAAAAGTGTAAAGAAAAAATCATCATAGAATATCATAGATAGATTCTTTTTATATCTATTTATCGTTTCTATCGCTTAATTCGTGTACTGACTCAGTGAAAGCCTGCAGCCGGATAAGCCAACGCATCTCAGCTTAAGATCTCAGCTTGATCCGAGGGCTCGTAACCCACAAGATGCTGGGAAAAAAAATGGGGATTGGGTATCCAGCCACTAATAAAGGTTATATGATGGTTATGATGGTTATATGATGGTGAAAGTGTACATAAGTGTACTACATAAGTGTACTATACCAGGTACCCAACTCTCTTTTAGGAATTACCCAACTCTTTTTTGGGAATCCCACGATGTTTGATCAAGTTTGGGGGATGACATGTCTCAGGTGACATGTCTCAGGTGACCTGTCTCAGGTGACCTGTCTCAGGTGGCGGATCCTTCTTGTATTCGTTCAGGTGCTTGGTCAGCATGCAAACGACCTCAGCTGGGTCAGTGCGAAACGATCTTGTCCCATCTTCCTCACGAGCGCGATTGCAATATCCACTCTGTGGTTTCCTGAGGTGTCCTCATTAGAACATCATTATAGAATGTATTTGAGACTATCTAAAGAAAACATCTATCATAATCATCAGGTGTTGTATCATCAGGATCAGCTGGGTTTGCCTGAAACTAGGGTACCTCTAAATAATCCATTGGCCCGTCATCATTTTCCTATATTTTCCCAATCAAAAATGGCCACCCAGGTGTTGGATCACCTCCCAATGTTTCCCAACATTGGGAGCTGTGACACACTTCCAAGGCAAAGCTGCTAAGCGCCTCAGGCGAGAAGAAAGCCAGGCCATTGGTGATTCAAAATGGCCATTGAATATCAGTCAATATCATTTGAAGCTATATAAATTGGTTTGTTTGAAATTTTGGGAATTACATGGATTTACCCACCAAAATTAGGAATTAACCATCATTTACCCTCACCATATGCTCATTTGATACCACATTATGTCATTTTTAAGTTTTGGAAATGATGATGGACCAGTGGATGAGAGTGTCCGAGTTCTCCCTAGATCTTCCATCTGAATCCTTTTCGATGTTTTCCATCCCTGTGATGTCAGGGACCGGGCCATCCATTCAAACGCGTTGGAGGATGGAGTTGCAAGAAACGGTTGAAGACCCTCCACGGTCACAACACCCTGGCGACATGGTGCCAAGATAGTGCCAAGACTGGAGTCTAAGACTTCGACTGGGCCAAACTCAGTGTGATCTCGTCTCAATTTGAAATTTGCACTACCCTCTGGTAATTTAACATAGCTATGGAAAATCACCATTTTTGATGGGAAAATCCACTATAGATGGCCATTTTCAATAGCTATGTTAGTTTACCAGAGGGTATAGTCACTAGGATATCCGGATATCCCCATAATATTCCCATTCCCAGTAGGTCCCAGGAAAAATCAGTGGTGAACATGGAGGATTCTTTCTGAGCTCTTAAGGACACTCGCCCTTATTTTCCTTGACACAAAAAGCCTCAGGATACATCGGTAAATGCACTGCCTAATCAATGGTCGCACTGATAAGAACAGATACTACATTTGAAGTCCCTTTCAG
>Ga0126342_10018421_pt1 | contig 11975 bp, 11 predicted proteins | sample Cyp1metagenome_FD_92528 | JGI IMG/M metagenome (GOLD analysis project Ga0126342, IMG submission 92528) | Coral microbial communities from Lord Howe Island, Old Settlement Bay, Australia - Cyphastrea 1 metagenome | ecosystem: Host-associated > Invertebrates > Cnidaria > Coral ... | reverse complement strand
GCCCACCACTTGAGCAAACACAGAAATTGCCGCTGCTCCCCTGGAAACATGCGCCAATATCCAAAACCAATTTTTCCAGTAAAGGCAATAATTTGGCATCCACATGAGGGTGCAGGTATATATATGTATGTATATATATATATGTATAGATGTAGATAGAAAAGATGAGATCATGATATAGCTATAATTATAATATAGATGAATCTGTTTTGACATCTATAGATAGTTTTTTGGAATAGTGAATAGTAATAAAGATGGTATATATATATATACTGTATATGCTTGATCATGATTATCTCAGCAAGCATCGCGCTAATCGTCACAACAGTGCCCAATAGTAAGATAATACATAATATTAGTATATACCTAGACCTTCAGTTAGTACCCATAAACATGGTGTTTTACCCCAACATTATAGTACGTGTTACAATTTGTGAGGTATTCGGAGGGTCTTGGCATACTACAGTTACTAGTTTTTGGAATAGTAAATGTGCCATGTATGTTTAATACTATGTTATGTACATTTAAAAGTTGTAATAATGATAAGATTTACTTATACTATGAGATATATATATATATACACATAGTGATCAATAAATAGAAAGGTATCAACCCAAATCTTCCCATTTCAAACAAAGTTCATTAATCTCTAAGGTACTTGTGGGGACTGACCTGGCTCGCCTGCAGGTGAATCGCGCCATCCATCTTCGGAGCCAGGACTGGTTGCAGGTGACCCTGCTCCATGTGGGCAATCAGATGGTCCTGGTGCACAGTACCATAGATTCTGCAACTCGCTGGTGAATTTTAGCTTTAAAAAACACAGGACCTGGGATTTGAATCATGAAAACATATGGAATTTATGGGGACTTGTGAACATGTGCATAAGAAACATTGGGATTTATACAACCTACATATGTGGATATATGTTTGTCAATAACCAGTGAACTCACCAACCATGGACCATCTAAGTGGGATTTTGAATGTGTGCTTCGTCATGGAAAAAGGTGATAGACAAAACCTGAGAATTTCTGATTCATCATGGGTAAAAACAGAAAGGATCCAATGGGCTCCCTGTAAGCGTTCTCCAACATGGGCCCTGCAAGTGTGAGAGCAGTCAGCTTTGAGAGGTCCCAAACAAACACAAAGAACATTTTGAAAATCTAATATAGGGGTTTCCATTAATTGAGGTACCCCATAGCTGGATGGTTTATTTCATGGAAAATCATATATATATATATATATACAAATGGATGCTAACTGGGGGTACCCCATTTGACGAAACCTCCATATGGACAGGAACCATCCAAGCTTGGGGTGACCGATGTCACCCATGCTCCTCCAATAAGCCGGCTGCATGTACCACACCTGCCAACAAGGCGTGGCCCGGCTGATGGTTCGTTGATGTTTATGGCATTGGGTTTTTACCCAAAAAACATCTGGTGCCCTAAAAACTGTAACACCAAAACTAATAAACTATTTTGACATTTGTTTGGTGGGGAAGGGATGATTTTCATCCTGTGTTGTTCCATTCTTGTCTGCAAAAAACATGAGATACAAAAATGTGCTAAGAGCTGCACTGTATACCTATCTACTTGGATGTGCATTCCACTTACTGTAGTAAGTGGTTTATAGCCCCTATATCATATATATATAATATATATATATATATATACAACCGATGTGTAACTCGGGATATTCCAAATATGTTTGTATATATGTATGTATATAAGTATGTATAAACATATGTATATATGTATGCATATGTATATATATATATATATTTATACATACTTGGTTTAAATGTAATATAATAATCATAATTATATACATATTATCCCCACTTACATCTTACTAACTTGGATGCACCCCCAAGTAGTCAAAAAGGTACCTATAGATGTTGAGCATGCCCCCAAGTTGCACAAAAACTATGTTGTCATGGTTTGGCCTTAGAATACTATCCTCAGATGATTGGATCCCATACCAGATATAGCAAATGTTAGTTATATTGCATACACCAGAACTGAAGATATGAAGAGCTCAAAGCATTAAAATGTGACTCAGTTCTCGGGTTTCATCACCTATTTAGTAAAGTCAACCACAGGTTTGGACCAACATGGGGAATGGACCCAAACAAATCACCTTTTGAATAAGTTCCATTGTCAAAATGATGAAACAATGATTCACCATGTTGGTGGATGGGGTTTCTGTAGCCGGGTAGTCGTTTTTTTCACAGCGACGACCCCTCGATTTTGCATCAAACATGGTCAAACATCACTGGCCTTTCACAGGAATGCCGTCCAAAGCTTTCATCGCCTCAGCAGCGCTCTTGACCTCGATCTGCACGGGCTGATCATGAAATGTGGGCCGAGCGCTCCAACGCGATCTGTTGAATTCACAGATGTTGAACGGTTCATTCTGATTTTGGATGATGTTTGTTGAATGTCCGAGACGCAGTAATATTTCATGAGGTGTCAAAGCTGCCAAATTTCACAGAGCGCTTTTAAGCAGGAGGATTGCGAATAAGGAATATGTATAGGAATGCAGATTTTTTCAGAGGCTGAATCCAAGTTTGAGAGATTCACATTATCTTGATCGATGTGCAAGATTTAGATACATATGGTTTTCAGATTTTGGTGGGTCAGCTTAGCAGCCAAGGCTACATAGAAGACTTTCGTTGTATAACATTCACCATCCAATCCCTCCAAATACAGGCCATACCTGCTTCAACATGGATGCAGCGCCGGTGTGGTTTGCTCATGTACTTTGATTCACTACATTCTGTAGACTCTGTTGAGTGGTTTGTTGACATGTATCCCAATGCAAAACACTCCTGCTTAAAAGCGGGCTTTGTGAAATTTGGCAGTCACAACCTTCAAATCTGTCAACTTCCAATAGAGTGCATAGTGCATGCGCCTTCAAACCCAGCGGTTGAAGCTACTAATCACGAGCTGCTGTGAAAATGTGAAGAAGAATCAGTGCTCAACATATCTCAAGCTCTGAGCTAAGCTATGAACTGCATCCTGAGAGGAGACATCACATCTTTGCATCAGCACCCGAACATTGCCGCTGTACCTGGCATGTTTCAAGTTACGGCATCCATGGAGCCTTGGGCAAAACCTGGGGGTTGAGCCAGCCATTCCTGTTGTTCTTTTTTAAGTAACTGGGATCATCATGTCAAAGAAAACAAATAACAACATAATCTATGCATATATATAATTATAAATATATATATATGTGCTATGAATCTATAAAGTGATTGAGATGATATGGTATAATATGATACAGAAATATACAGAAATCATGAATTAAACCACCAGCAGCTATCATGCCACACTTTTTGGCTGCTAACTTGGCAGCTTTTAAGTCCTGTTTGTCGCAGTACCAAGATGTACCAAGCATGGCAGCGGTGCAGTTCTTGCAAGTCTTTGGCGGCTTCTCCATCCTGGCGAGGCAGCGGCATGCAGCGGCTATCGTTCGACACGCGGACACGGGTGTTTAATTACAAGATATGCCAACCTTCGGATTCCGAAAATAGAACAGACTTTTTTGCCACGCTGGGTCCCAACATCAACGGCAGATCTGTGAAACAAACCATTTGGGATTTCCCCAAGTCAACAACACATCGAAGATGTTCAAAGATGTTCTAATTCATTATTTTCTTTGCAGAATTCTTTGGGTAAGCAATTCATGGCTTGACCACGCAGGTCAAAACACAAACGGATAGACCAACATATGTTTCGATGACAAATGTGCATGCGTTACTTGAGGGTCTAAGCAGCCTGCACTTCAACCACCCACGTTGAATGGCCTGGCACTTTCCACTCCGAGAAAGCAGTGCTACATGCTGAACACCCTGGACAGGCTGGACAATCCCACCAATGGAAAACCTATGAGAAAATGTGGAAAACACACACATTGTGTACCAATGGCTCAAGACCTCTGAACAAGTGCAGTTTCAATGGCTTACTTACCCTCTGGTAAACTAACATAACTATGGAAAATCACCGTTTTTCATGGGTAAATCAACTATTTCTATGGCCATTTTCAATAATAGCTATGTTAATGTTTGTTTACCAGAGGGTATTTCAACCGTATTGCAAATCTTTATAGATGAGATGAGATCACCAAAGAGTATGGGATGATACCTGTATGGTTCAATCTTGGATAATGCAAACATGAGTTGGATGGTATAGTATACTATAGCAAATACAAACAATCCTAAAACGAGACCCATTTCATCGAATATTCCAAACCCCAAAACTTTGCAGTCCACAGTTGAACCAAGTTACATCGCAATACAACGCAGAATGGATCGGATCATTTTTAACCCAGACCTTCCGAGACCCAGATCCTTCCGGATGCTTCCGGTGCATCCCAGTCTAGCGGCGAGCGCTTTTTCGTTCCCAACTGATCAGCGCCATGGCATCCCTTTGCAATTCTGCCAGTAAATTCACCTCATCGACGGCGATGTTTCCCTGTTGACATGCGCCAAGAATGATCTCGTAGGCATCCTGGTTCAGTCTGGTTGAGTCATGCATGCCAGAAATAGGGAAAGTGAATTGGGGTTGTCATCATATCTTCAGTTTTTCTTGGGATGGAATATAAAGAAACCGCTACCAGTACCAGCATTTCTATTCATTTGTTCACAGGGAAAACAATAGTAAAAGGTGATAAGGTGATCACAAATAAATGAAACAGGAACGAACCCTCCGACTTTTGAACGTTCTGTCCTCTTCTTGTAAGTTGGTTTAAAACTCTTCTAACACCTTCACCATAAACCATAGATTTTACATGAATTTACCTGGTGTTCACTCGTTACCAATTGAATCAAAACCAACAGGGTCACCAGTTTTTTTCCGGGATTGAACAGCAACATGCAAAAAGAATGAAGCCCCAGCATCAGTGTCAACCTTCAGTTTCCTCCGTCTCAGCCCTCCCCAAAGCTTCAGAACCAGGCTCCAGCGTCTGCGAACGGAGGTCATGGTGGCGATGTACAAAATGCCATCGAGCAGCGACATCTCTTGGGATTCCTGGATCAAGTTTTTCAGTCGGGCTTGGCCCATCGTTGATCCACCAAAAACCCGGCATTCAGAAATGGTGACCCAGGGACCACATCATTTCACCCATGAAATTCAATGGATTCCCAGGGTGATATATGGTGATATATGGTGATATGGGACATGTAACCAATTATAAGTATAGTCAACACATCTTTTATCACCTCTTAGGAGTTTGAAACCCTTCCTCAAAGAACGATATCGCCCAGCGCCATTGATGGCCTTTCTCACAAGCATTGATCAGCGAGCTGTAAGTCACAATATCTCCCCTTGGCAACTCGTCCTCCTTAACTTCCTTCAAGTCTTCGTAGAGCTGCAATGCGATCGACCAGTGATCCACACATGCGCTGATCACCGAGTTGTATGAAATCAAATTCATCGTTCGCTTCTGACCTCGGCACAAAGAACCCAACAAAGACTAAAAAACATCTTCCCAACATACAGATTCCCTATAATTGTAATAGCTAGACATAGCTAGTGAATTTCCCATTGGAAAATTCCGGAAAGCATCAACTCAGCAAGTCCAGGTGTCTCATCTCCCCAAAGATACTTAGGGCCAATTGCCACTGTGATCCTTTTTGGAGGGCACTGAGCAATGCGTTGTGGCCGGTCAAATTTGGTTGTAAGTGCGTCTCTACCAGCTCCTGTGACCACGAAATACCACGAAGCTGGGTCATTCGGGGATGAAGTCCAGCTGTCTAAACATGTCTAAACCATCACTGAACCATATGGTTTCAGTTGGACAGGGCTCAGTCTCTCAGTCACTCCATGTCAGTCCTGCAGCAAGCGGAGCGCCGCTTCCCATTGACCGCCCTTTTCGCAGGCGCTGACGGTTGCATTGAAAACGATCAAATCCAACTGAAGCTTTGTGGCAAAAAGCTCGCGATATAACTGAAGCGCCTCCTCGTCGGGTTGAGGTAGTTTGGTTGGTAAACCCATCCCTTACCCTCTGTTAATTTAACATAGCAATTGAAAATGGCCATTTATAGTGGATTTTCCCATTGAAAATGGTGATTTTCCATAGTTACGTTAGTTTACCAGAGGGTAAGGGATTTTCGTCATCTGGGGATCATTCAGAATCAGGATGGATAGATAAATCACACTTGATACCACGAACCGCTAGTTCAAGCTAGGGACAATTTGACCAACGATTTTCAATGAATGAATTACCCTCTGGTCATTTAACATAGCTATTGAAAATGGTGATTTATAGTGAGTTTTCCCATCAAGAATGGTGATTTTCCATAGTTATGTTAGTTTACCAGAGGGTATCTGGATGTTCCAACAAATTGAACCCTTATCCTCCCAGCGTGCTGCTTTTTCACACGCACTGATTGCAGCACTGAAGGTAATCACATCAAGCCTCAGCCGTTCCGCCCGTTCCGCTTTTGCAGCCGATAGCAGTTGCAATGCCCACTGCCACTGGGAGGATTTCTCACAGGCACTGATGGCAGCATTGAAAGTGATGATGTCAACTTTTTGGGAAAGCCCAACTGGCTGTATATCCAGCAACCTGAGGGCAGTAAGCCACTGCGCCCCGCGCTCACATGAGCTGATGGCTGCATTGCGCATGATGAGATTTGGTCCAAACGCTGCGCAGAGCGCAAACTCTGCAAGAAAATGCAGGCATAAGCGCCACTGCCCTCCCTTCTGACATGAATTGATCATGGTGCTGCAGCAAACCACATCCACTTGCATCTTCCGTTGATGACCGCGGCTTAGGAGCTTCAAGGTGGCATTCCAGCGTGAAAGTTGGTTCTGATCAATGGCGCCAGCGGAACTATATGCAATGATATCCTGTTTCGTAGTTTCATGCCCGAAAAAAACATAGAAATACAAGTACAGGATCATCATTCAAGTTCAAAGATATTCCAGATACATACGTATATATATATATATATATTATATATGTATATTATACATACACAGTAAATATATTACAGCGTGCAAAAGAACAATGAATCAAACCAGCACTCAGTCTCCATCTCCAGACCATCCTGTACTGCTTCTTCTAGGATCTGAAGGGTGGCAGGCCAGCGAGGCAAGCGATTGCATGCTCGTATGGCTGAGTTGATGGTAACTACATCAGCCCTCAGGAGTTGTTGACAGATCCTCAGCGATTCGAGTGCAAGTGACCAGGCTCCCTGGCGCACGCTGTTGCTCACTGCATTGTAGCTCACTGTGTTGGCTTGTAAACCCACCTCTGGCAGTTCAAGGTGAAGCAGCTCCAGAACTTTTGGCCAAGATTTGTTGCTCTTGCCACATCTGCTGATGGCGGAGTTGTAGCTGGCAAGCTCAGGTGAGCTGGACATCTTGCGTCCCTTCCATGGCTGGGCACCATGGCACCGCCAAGCCCAGCAGGGCAAGGCAGAAGCACCAGCAGGCTCGCTGGTCAAGGGCCAAAATCACCTGAACATATGGTTCCAACTGGTTCCGATTGACGAACATCACTTGTAACGGTGTGGCCCATGGAGAGTGGAAAATCATGTAATGTCATCACTTCTGTTATACATCAAAGACACCCCAAAGAAAAACAAAAACGTCTTAATTGGGGCATATTTTTTTGGCCTCTTGCTCACGTGGATGCGATATGGTTGTGAGTCAAAACCCTGGCACCCGGATGGTACCTAAAATAGCTGGCTAATGGATGTTTATTCTTCCAAATATGGTAATAATAGGTTTTGACCCATCCCCATATTACCCATCACTGCTAATGGATGCCAGTGGACTAACTGGTCCCTCCATTTGGATTCCCAGTGGCTAGGCTCTGATAGTACTGATGGGATCCGTTCTTCCACCTTTTTGTTCTTGCCTTTTTGACATTAAAACAATGCCTAAGATCAGACACTCAAAACTCCATATATGTCTGATCTGAACTCATCAACCTAAGGATCAGCCGCATTGAATTGACCAAACAGTAAATATTCACCACCGTTTTATGGCCATGCCATGCAAATCTAAACAGGGGGAAACAATGTTTTTACTACGTGTATACGTACTTTACCCATGAAATTTGAAGTTTTCCAAAAAAGTAAACAAATAATTTCAGTTTTTTCTTAGTGATGCATACGCATTCAAGTGCAGCAAAGGATATCCATATGTATCCACCATCTTGTCTGGTTGATTTGTTTACTGATTCAGCAAAAATAGAACCATGTCAAAATCATAGAATAACAATCATCAAAAAATGAGTTAAACAACACTGGAGAAGCCGCCTAAACCCAGTAAACACCACAAGTATGGGATGATGTTCATGGCTTTTAGTGGTTTGATAAACAATAAATGGACCATAACATACAATAAACCACCGGAAAAATAAAAAACTGAACATCTACCATAAATGGACTATAAAATGCCATAAAATCACCACTAAAAAAATAGAATTCCAAAAATATATCATAAAAAATAACTATAAATCACCATTAAATGGACTATAAAATACCATATATCACCACTCAATGGACGTTCTATAACGACAGTGAGTTGGCCACGCCTGGTTCACCAGCCAGGCGCCTGTGGCGAGACCCAAGGCCCCACAGCCACCGCCTGGAGAAAGATCGACGGCTGATCCATGGTTAGATTTATACGTAAACTTAGTTAACCACATATAATACATATATAAATATAACATATATATATATGTATAATACATATATATATATATATATTATGTAACATATATATATATATGATATGGCCTATCTATCTATAGACATCTATAGCTAATATGTGGGCTGCTATGGTTTATACGGTGAATGATACAGATTTTCGGGTATGTGGTGCTATGTAATGACACAATGGGGGTGCATGTGGACATATAATTCATCATAATATCATCAAGACAATGATGACTTTAACTTTCGGAGAACTGATCAATCTAGGAAAGAAAAGGGTCGGGCACCAAGTGAGCAGTGTTCAAAAGATTCAAAAGTATATGCTATTCATTATACTGGTTGGTCAATATATTAGATACTACTTGACTACTGGTAGTATAACCTCCCTAAAATCAGCAACCAACGGCAACAGGGGTTTTGAACATTGCTCGCATACTAGACTATATGTGACATATCAAACCAACAAGTTGTAGGGATACAATATGATACAATAGGGCTGGCGTTTCTTTTACAACAAACTGATATTGGTGTGTCTGAAAATGGCGTGTATATCCCCTAGTAACCATTGCTTGTAATTATATTTGTGCATAGTCACATAGTCTACAAATTAATAGTGTGTGTTTGTATACAATATCAACTAAGCATACATATAGTAAATACGCAAGGACGCAAGGCTACCAAAATATGCTGTAGTTGATATGTATGCATGCATCAATAATACAATATGCGGATACATATATTGTATATATATATATATATATTATATTATCATATAATATATATATATATATATATGTATATATACACATTCTGTCTCAAAATATTTGCTGGTCTCCTTTACCACTCAGACTCAGCAGGATTAACTTTTGAGTCTCTTGGCTAGTTCGAGTATCCAGATCCACGGAGAGGCCACAGAGCCAAGTCTCAGACTGATCGCAAACCAGCTGTGACTGGGAAAGATCGGTGGCGGCCAAACTCCAAAAGCCTCGACCATGAGCCAAGCGTTTTGTTAAGTCAAAAATAGTCAAAACATGTACCCTCTGGTAATTTAACATAGCTATTGAACATGGCCATTGATAGTGAATTTTCCCATTAAATATGGTGATTTTCCATAGTTATGTAAACGTTTGCCAGAGGGTACCCAAGAATGCTGGTGGAAATCCCCTTTCTGAAAGGGACAGTCGACTTCAGCAAACACATACAGGGACCATTCCAAGATTTAAACGCAGCATCCAGGGTTTCTGATGTTTCCTATACACATGACTTTTTAGAGGTGGCCACTCTTTAGCTGCCATGGCTTAGATGTTTCCACCAGCCAAAAGAAGTACACATTTGGTGTAAGGTAGGCAGGCAATCGAACATGGCGATGCAACAAAAATCCCCATGGTTTTGGATGATTTTCCCATTGAAATGCCTTATTTAGAATGGATGTTCATGGATTTTCCCATGTACTGCCATCAAATCGTTTCATCATTTCTATGTCTACAACAAGATAACAAGGCTGTTTTCCCTCCGATTTTCGCTGAGCTCCAGACTTTGGGCGTCGTTTGTTCCAGCCGTGCCACGTGCCGCTCCACGTCCTCCTCGTCACTGCCTGACTCCTCGCGGAAAGTGGCTCGACCGGCTCCACCAGCTCAACTGCTTCAGTGATCCCCTCGATGTCAGGTCATGACCCCGCGTGGTTTACAAGCAGCGTGACCATGGTTTATGGTACTGTAGCATTCTGTAGCTATAGTAATGTTGTTTTTTTGAGTTTACAAAGCAACTTATAGTGGGACACCACCTTGTGGTTTGATGTCGCAAGAGAACATTGAAATTGTCACACAAAAAAATAGCCCCTTAATATGGTCACACAATGGCTGGGTCAGCTACATCACATCCGTCATTTGCCACGACTCCTGGGGTACTGACTTTATCCCTCTGAGCCCAACAAAAGGCTTAAGGCGGTCAACCAATCGATCCCTGATTTCAACGTTGATGGCGAACCATCCCGACCATTGCAAAGGATGAGCACTATAGGTACTAAAAAATGCGATGTTCTGACTGTGATGGTGTGTTCTCTGTTTGTACCTAGACCTCCAATCGATCCATATAAATCTATTTGTCATACGACATTTGGATCCCGTCAGTCCACCTGGCAATCGAAATGCACCAGAATCATTTGCAGCATGCTTGGCTAGCTCCCAAAATATAAATCACAACTGAAAGCCTTGCTTTCCAAGACAAACATATATTATGGCTGTCTCTGAAACTGGGGTATATGCCCAATGATTAACAATTTCATAGGACAAATGGTGATAAAGAAGGGGATTTATTACCATCTGCCGATTTTTTTCCATAGGCCCTGCTAAATTCAGGGGTTGTAAGATTAGTTTTCACTAAACAAATGTTGCTTTCAGGGCCTATGTTAATTTACTGGACGGTATAAATAGCCATGATATACCATAGTCAGAGGTGCCCCATATCCACCAAGGTTGCCCATGACAGTTATGGCCCTTAGCACTTGTGAATGGGAATATAACTATTGCAACTAAGGTGAAATACACTAATTAAATCAGGTTTTCTCAGCCAGTTATTAAGTTATTACTGTTAAGGGCTACAGCTGTAGATTCTTGATCTGTCTATTAGTCTATCCAACTATATATGTGGTTCTTTTTGAAGAGGATATATCATATATCCCAAAATATGATAAAATATGGCGTTATATGTTACGGTACCTGAAATTTAGGTACCTGAAATAATCCGAGGCTACCGTATCAACTTCAGACAGCTTTGATCACCAGGCTCCTCAGCACCCTGCATGGAGCGGCGCACGAGGAGTTCGTGCTCGCGTCCATCCTCCTGTCGATGGATGGGGGAAACTACTTGGAGGATCATCCCATGTGTTTGTGGTTAGTAAAGGGGTTTCTTAGCCGCAAAAAAAAATGGGACAATCTACTGAATGGGGACTTAGTAACCTGGCTAAGAATAATCCTTCAAGCAGTGGGAAATATATAGTGGGATGTTCATGGGATTTGACGGGGATGACTTTATACACTTTATACGTATCCCACCTGGTGATCAAACATGGCTTGCTGGAAATCCATCATGGCTTGTTCGATGATTTTCCCTAAAACCTCCATTTGGTTCAGGGATTCCCCAGCTAGTCATGTTTGACTACCAAAGGGTAACTCTATATTGTATATCTATATATATATATATATTGTATCTATATATATTGTACATATATATATGTATATATATTGTATATATATATTGTATATATATATTGTATATATATATATATATTGTATATATATATTGT
>Ga0126342_10018420_pt1 | contig 11975 bp, 9 predicted proteins | sample Cyp1metagenome_FD_92528 | JGI IMG/M metagenome (GOLD analysis project Ga0126342, IMG submission 92528) | Coral microbial communities from Lord Howe Island, Old Settlement Bay, Australia - Cyphastrea 1 metagenome | ecosystem: Host-associated > Invertebrates > Cnidaria > Coral ... | reverse complement strand
CCATACATCACGTTTGGCAGTCAGTTGCCAGGTGCCATGCTAATCTTCTCTGTATCCCTAAGGACCATGAAGCGCTTCAGCTTCCAATTCCATTTGAAAAAAGGAAAACGGGGTTACAAAAAAGTGTAGTGGTATTTCCGTCACCACACAAACATTTTTTATTTTCCATAATATATGGGATAATCCTTCCCATCGACTTTCATATTTTTCAAGATGGTTAAAACCACCAACCAGGATGTTGATGGTTCAAAACAACTGATTTTAGTTGGTTAGTAGATGTGAATAGTTGATATCCGATGAGTTGATGGCTAATTTTTGTGGTTGATATAGAGAACCGGATCTTGATGGACATATGACTGGAACTTAGTACACAAAACAACCGATTTTGATGGCTGATATTATTTGAAAGTATCACAAAACAATTTGCTCTGCCTTTTTTGTTGAACGAATTGTTGGTAAAGATTGGTACAGGTCACTTTGGGTGCGGCCAAGGGAATCAGTCTTAGTGAGCCACGTATCTAGAAAGACTGTGGGAAGCATTGACTTTACATGCAACGAACTTTTATAGGCAGAGTTTGCCTATGGAGACAGACGATGCTCACATTGCAGAGTAGAGTAATTAGTTTGTTCCAAACTTCGAAACAAAACATGTCAGGGTTTGAAATCACCAAGCCAAATCTCATGTTTCTGATGTCAATATTTGCAGTACAGTAAGTACCGCATCAAGATCGACACATACATAGTCACCAAGCGTTTGGTGTGTTTCAGCTCATGAGCTGGTGGCAAGACGTTTAATTAGCCCTCCGCATTCTGTGTGGCCCAAGTATCAGCTTTAATCTACATGCATGTGGATATGAAAGTTCACATTATACATCGAATCATTATACAGTATATGTCTATACATACATGCTTGCTCATTTTCAGTGTATGCATCTCGTGTATGAATATATATATATATATGATATGATATATATATATATATATATATATACATGATAACTGATACACATATTACATATCCATACATCCATGTTGATAGAAACATCACGATCTCGCGATTTGTTGCGGCTGAGGTTACCCAATGGCCGATTATTGCCACGTTCTGCAGCTTGGTGTTGGCACCCAGTCGAGCTCGCGTGAACCGAAACGCCGAACAGAAAAGTGGCTGAAAACTATGGTTATGGTAGATACAACTATAGTTACTGGGGTTTATTTCATGGTTTATAAACCAACTTATAACTGGGGCCCATCCTGTAGGTGGTCAGTGATTTTTTCGTTCAAACAGATCCACTTTTTTGTGATTGAGAACTGGCGATTGATATCCATTTACCATCATTTACCAGCAATCTACTCCCCAGTGACAATACAGAGGAAAACCCCGCCCGCAACCCTGGTTGAGTATACTCTGTCTGTTCATTTTTGGGTCCTGGATTAATTACAGAATAGTGTTTGTTGCTGGGGGCAAGGGATTTCCAAGCTTCAAATCTCAGGTTTGTGCGAAAAGGCTGCAGCTGCTCCTACGAGTACAATGCGACTGCATGGTTGGGCGCACAGTTTTGGAGTCGGTGTTGGAACCTGGAAATGCACTTAATCGAATGGTGGGGATCCATGTGATGGGTTTATAATGGTTTATAACTCCAATAACTATAGGGTTTAAGATATGGTTTATAACTAGGTTGACTATGGTTTATGGTAGATACAACTATAGGTACAGGGGTTTTCTTAGCCAACTTCGAACTGGGGGTCGCCGTCTTGTGGCCACAAGTGGCACCTGAAGACACATTGAAACCACGGACCAGGTAGCAATGACTAGCAATGTCCCAAGAGAAAGGTCTAGAGGTGAATCTGTTCATTTGGGGTTCCATGTAAGGGCTCATTAAATATATATATATATATATATATACATATGCATATATATATATACACTGATTTTTTAGTATAACCACATATTAGATTCCCATTTTTAGTCCGGGTGTATTTATAGGCATCCTTTTCTTTACATAATTCAACTATAACAATTTGTACTTACTTGAACTGTTCAAGAACATCTTAAATTTCACACATCCCCAGCACCTTTTGTTAGTATATATATATATATATTATATGTTGATATTTTACACCCCACAATTAAGATTTGGGTAATTCTTCTTGAAGTAACAATGACCACTGCATTTTTCTTTGCTGAAGGCCAGCTGTAGAAGTGCCTGACTGGCTTTCAGAGGTGAGGGGTGGCTTACTCAGCCAGGGAGGGTGCACCCACGGCACCCACAAAATTGGTGCGAAACGACAATATGTATGGATTATTATTCTTGAGTGATCTAAGGTAGCTATTGAAACGGCCCACTTACAGATGACTTACCTATTAAAGTGTTTTTGTTTCAAAAGCAATGCTGAATTACCAGAGGGTATCTGCAAAATGAGGTGTAAATTGGGTGCTTCATTTTTTGGTATTTTGCAACTAGTATTGTGCTGTTCTCCACGAAACACATGATATTTCGACTTGTTTTCTGGGGATCATACATGGCACTATCCAAACTAGCAACAAAAAACATCAATGGGTATTATCCAACCAAATATGAAAAAGAAACCATCAAGGTTTCAGACCGAAGCAGCTAAAATGTAGGACATGACATGCCATGCGTTTATTGCCCGACAGAAAGGAGAACATCTAGAAACCAACATACATTTGGATCTCAAGCCATTCCATTTGCTGGTTTATCACCATTTCCCTTATCATCCACTAGCAATTTTTGGGGATAATGTCTGCATGTTCACGTCACATCCAAATATGATATCAAGTCGTCGAAAGACCCTCGAGCAGTTTTTATCATGTTGAATAAATGAATCATCTACACATGGGTTATTTTTGTTACCTAGGCTATGTTACAGTACCAGAGGGTATATCCCATCAAATTCCCAAATACATAATGTGTTCTGCTCGCCAGGCCAAATCCCATGGCATATCTCCATTTTTCGCAGTATATAGGAAAATCACATCTTTTCAATAGGTAAATCAACATAAAACAACTATAAATCATGATGTTCAATAGCTATGCTGCAGGCTATGCTAGTTTACCAGATGGTAAATCACCAAACATCCCCCAGAGATGCCCTGCGCCATCCCAGGTAGAAGATGCAGTTTGGCATGCTTTGTGCACAACAGGTGGTGGACGCAGTTGTGTTTGTTGGGAAACATAACCAACATTAGCTACTGAATCTATAGAGATCTCTACCATAAACATCATACACTCCTAGTTTTTGGAGTGTTAGTACCCTCTGGTAAACTAACATAGCCATTGAACATGGCCATTTATAGTGGATTTCCCCATTAAACATTGTGATTTTCCATAGTTTTTTGTATGTTTACGAGAGGGTAACCAACTTAGAAAACTCGTAGGCACCACCTATAGCCAGTCTTGCTCAGATTTACCGGTGGATTTTGAGGATTGATGATCAAACCCTTCATTTTAAGCATATTAAATGCTAAACGTGGAACCTTTCAATCACTGGATTGGTTTAAGGGAAAAAATACAGGAAACCATTGGTTTTTACCATCAAATATAGGGCTTAAACCAGTAAATTTTCCCATAATCCATTTCTATGATTCAAACATCGAATTTGGGTTCGTTTGAACGGTATCCAAGGATTTAGTGGTTGACAAGCATTTTCCCTCTTCAGATGGCCATACATGAGAGTATAACGACCTCATGACGACCTCACCATAGATGCTACTTCATAGGGAGAGAATAGTCTTAAATATGTAATGTGCATTTCATGTTTGTCAATGTTTGTGATTCATAGAAAAAACATGCACAACATATTTTGATGACAACGTTACCAAGCAGCGCGGGATTCCTACGGTAGAAATGTCAAATGATGCACTGGCGGGCTGCACCAAACGAGTCACCTCAATGGAGAGTTCTTGGACACCATCCCCAAACGGGGATAAGATTTTAACTGGTTGGTGGTTTGGAACATTTTTTTCCATAATAGTTGGGATGATGATCCAATCTGACTTTCATATTTTTCAGGGAAGTAAAAACCACCAACCAGTTGAAGTTTGAATCTTTTCCAAGTTGCCAACAACAAACAGTGTTCACGTATACAGGAGAACTTTGAAGAAATTGATTTTCGCCATTATCAAAATGCAGCTACTATAGCCAGGGCATTGGCACGTATATTTCTCTGGACATAAAATCCAAATCTTTGGACATAATCTAAATCACTATCAAATTTAACCTGCACCACCTTAAAAGTTCGAATTTACCCTGGGTTCAACAGCAAAAAAAGCAGGTTTTTACCCAAAAAAATCATGGGGCTTCTGGCATCTTTCAGCGACCCCCTCAGTCGTGCGGCAGGTGTTGAGCGTCCCAACAGCTGCGTCGCAAACCTCTACGCCGATGGTATGGAATCTTTGGAGCGCCGCTGGTTATCTCCGGGGATGTGCAAAGGTTGGCCTTCACGAACTCTTCCACAAACTTTTTTGTTGATGGAATTTTTTTGAGGATTATGAGGATTGAGGATTTTATAGAGGATTATGAGGATTTTATAGTCCACAACTTTCATTTATAGAGGATTATGAGGATTTTCCAGCCAGCCACGTTTGATTACGAGGGTATTTTGTGTATTGATGTGTATTGGACGATGCCTACTTTCAAGCCCACTTTACATGATTTGACTTGCAGATGTTTGGAAGTCTGGTACAAGTAGGCGGTTTAGAAATATAAAAGCATACCCTAATCGTGCTTTGATTGAAATAAATTGAAATGCATTCCTGGTTGGTTTCAAGCATTGGCAATTGCAATTATAATCCTGACTTGAGATATCCCCAGTGACCGTGTTTGATGCTGTTCCTTTCTGTCCCAATTGACTGTTTCCGTGTATTGAGTAAGGAGATTAGAATAAAACCATCCAACAGATTTCATCGCCAAACGAAGTCTCCTTAAGACCAGACGCACCTTTGCGCAGGATTGGCACGCCGACAATGAGCCTCTCTTTGAAGGGCTGCTGGGTGATTGCTTGGAACCTCAGAGGCATCGGATGGGATGCGAGGACCGCACTTGGCTCCATCTTAAGAATAGATGATTCGAGTGATTGAACCAATTAAAGATGGGACAATGATGGATATGATGGAATATCATGGGATGTAGAATCAGCATGAATCAACCATAATATACAATATTAGTTGATATTCAGGTTTTTTTGTTTAATATCATATAAGCATTGAACCCCAAATTATTACCATCAAACACTGAGGTTTAACATGGTTTAACTATAGAATGTTGTTGGACTTTCCAAGTTTTCTTGAGAAAAACATGCGATCAAGATATCACTCATGATCTACCCTCTGGTAATTTAACATAGCTATGGAAAATCACTATTTTCAATGGGTAAATCCAGAATAAATGGCAATTTTCAATAGCTATGTTAAATTACCAGAGGGTAGTGAATCTAGTGGTACGAAAGAAAGAGGGCTTTGCCCTCCGAGGTCGCATTGTAAGCCTTTCGTTGGGGGAGGCTTGCGGCTCGTGGAGGGTCGTCGGCTTTTCGGGTTGTCCAAACTGTGTCTGTGGGCCACCGGGTACCCAAAAAATGCCACCGGCTTAAACAAAAGACATTGGTTCTATATATACAATTATATATATATATATATACATAATATATATATATATATATATAATATAGATGTATAGATGTATTATATACCTTTGACCATATTCGACATTGCGGCAGTGGTGACAGCCATTTTCAAACATGAGTTAAAGCATGGTATCCCAACAGGCCTGCCTCAAAAAGTGCCCAGATCGGAAAATTCTCTCCAACACCAATCTCCGATCCATTTCGGTCGCTTAAATTCCCGGTTGCCTTGGCCATGGAGTTAGTTGATTAGCCAGTTGATTACAGTTGAGATAGTTCCTGGCTTACAGACCACAAAAACTCTACCAGGAATGGCTAATCCCATGGCCATGGCCACCATGGCCATGGCCACCATGGCCATGGCCCACCCGATGGTTGGTGAACTCTTCATGGTTTCCACCCGATTTTTGCAGACGCGACGCTTTGACTTGCGCCGGCGCCGTGGCTTGAGTGTGGTCGCCCGGAGACAGGTGGTGGATGACCTGTCTACTGGTTGGGGGTTTTAAATATGTCGTGTTTTTTCAACCATACGACTGGGATGATTGATTAATTTGACCAATATTTATCAATATTTGGGGGATGGGTCAAAACCACCAACCTGCCTATGATTTTGTTTCTTACCCTCTGGCAATTTTTTACACTTTGCGAACTGCAAAATCACTATTAAGAGTCAGAGGTAAATCTTGGAACAAAATGGGCCATGGCTTCCGTAGCTACGTTAGATTGACGGAGGGGTAATGGTTATGAATGGAATTCAATTTGCAATGATTGATATTTTACCATATTTTACCATATTTTACCATATTTTACCACTAGAAATCAGGAACCATTCCCCCCCAGCCAAGTTGAAACTATCACCCAAGCCAAGGTATGGGATCAGATTTTCGGGACCTAATTCTTGGACAAATCCCCATGGAAATCCACAGAATGTCCAACTAATCCTCGTTTTAAATCACCATTCAATCACCATAAATCATCATTAGCTACCAATAGATATATATATATATACACATGTATGTATGTATGTATGTATGGTATGGTATGGTATGGTATGGTATGGTTAGGTTACGTTAGGTTATGTTATGTTATGTTATGTTATGTATGCACATGTGTTTTTTTTGGTTCCCGGTTTTTCCCCCTCAAATGTCCTAGTTTTTTGGTTTTTGGCGCTGCAGGCAACCCACAGCAGCACCTGGAACGCGTCTCAGTGGATTTGCAGCATGGGGATCTGATCACCATGGAGGCTGTGTTGCTTGGGGCACGTGGGTTTGTCTAGTGTACCCTCCCCAACTTGATGGTTTAACATGATTTAAAAGCTCATTTCCTGCTGGCATTTGCTGGCTATTCAGAGGCGACAGTTTCAGACAGAAGCATATTGTTGCTGATATATCCCATATGATGCCACCTTACATCCCAGGAGACCAACATTATTTCGCATGAGATTCGCTGGCTAAATCCCCACCTTTGATGGCTAAACATAAAGCATGTTTCACCATGATTGATGGTCCAAATCCCCAATCACATTCTCCCATGAGTTTTACTGTATATCTGCATGTTTTCTGCTTGAATCCCTACAAAACCCATTAAATAATCCATGTTTTCGTGTTATATCTTCAGAATATCCCCATGATCTCTCTATCCATTTGCCGTCCCCAAGTTATGGGTGCTGCGCCAGGGATGTTTTCAGAAGCACTGGTATCATCGCGTGCCCAAAGCTGGTGGCGTTACCAGGTGGACGATCGAACCAGGAATGTTCACAGAAATTGCGCTGCTAGGTTTCACTACTTGGGAAAAACTCAGTTAACTATATAATCTACTTTGATATGGGTTAACCATGATTAATACATGTTGATACATGTTAATCATGTTTAAATCATGTTTCATGTTTGCGGTAAATTTGGTCAAATAATTTGCTTATCAACGGGCATAGCGGCATAGCGGCATAGCCATGGGGTCATGGGATTCCAAGAGCTACACAGAAATGTGTCACGAATGATTGGTTGGCAGAAAATGTTGGTGAAAAATATGTGAAATGTGATCTATTAAGTAGTGATATGTAGTGATAACGATAACCTTTCAAAAACTATTGAAGACAAGATGAATTTCTTGGCGATGTACTTGTTTTGCAGAGGTATTTGCAGAAGATACAAACAACTGCTGATAGCGTGACAGACATTAACCATTCGTAGGGGACCATAGACGTTGCCAACGTCATGACGTTGCCAAATATAAAAATGAACCCCAAAAGACTGACATTTGGGGGCCGGGCGCCTCAGAATTTTGGGCTAAAATTAACACATATGACAAAAAACAGAACTTAAGGATAATGAAATCACAACTTTAGATGGTTGATCTATTTATCATTATTTATCTATCAGTGCCAATAAGGATTAGAGCAATACAATCATTTACGGCATCTGTCAGGCAACACATATCCTGCCATGACTTCTGCAGGCCTCGCATCAACTTGACGTGGCGAAGCATCCGTCGCCATCATGTGACATGGCGGGATCCCACTCAGGGGTTACCTTTTATTTTTTCAAGGCTTTTCCCATCCCCCAAAAAATAACATAGACCATGGCAAGTATCGAAATTGATCATTGGCAACTTTCTTCATTCATGCTTGATGTCTGTTAGAAGAATTTAATTTCAAGGAAAAGTCCTGTTTGCAGTGAAGGTGAATTGCGTCCGAGCCTGGGAGAAAGAATTTAGAGAAGATGCCATATCTCATGGTGTACCATATGAACATTCAGACGGTACAATATCATTTACAATATCAATTACCATATCATCATATAGCATCCAAACACTCATTGTTAGAATAAATGGTTCATATCATTTCGCCATTGAAAATCAATGAGTGTCATAAGCTGTTGAACAGGCTATATGGTGTTAAATGGCTATAGCCTATAGCTGTATATTTAAATCGCTACTATATGGTTTTTAGCTATGAATAGGGCACCATTTCATGAGTGTCATCTCACTTCATCTCAGGCCACATGCCCTCTGGCGAAGAAAATGTGTCATGATTGTTGCAGCTCGTGCGGCGGAATGGTTTGATCATTGATGAATGGTAGTTATAAATGTTGGATAAATATTTACAGCGATAGATCACTGTAATCAATGTGTAAGTATATATTTATATATAGCGCAATATATATATATATATTATACACAAAATTATCAACCAAATAGTGATACGGAGATGATTCCACGACTGGTTTGTGATTTCAACCAAAGGAGGAGAGAGAGATATAGAGAACAATGTCACCCTGGATAAAGAACTCCCCAGTTCACCATAAAGACTTCCCCCAAATGGTGACAATCCGAATTGTAAGTGATAGCCCCCCGTATATACCGTATATACATGTATATACTGTAAATATGTATATAACTTGTATATAGATTAATAAGCGGAGGATTATGATCCTTGATATTGACCCATCGAAAAACTATGTCCTGCCATGATATCTGATCAATTCGTCCGTCGCTTCAGCGCTCGAAATAAATAAAGGCAGTTCTCGTATTGGGATGGGTTGAAATCACCAATCAGATACAGCTAACCAGACGTGGCAATTGAGAATCCTCCATTTATGGATGCTTTTCCCAGCTATAAACCAGCTATAAACCCTCTACCCTCTGGTAAACCAACAAAAAACAAAGGAAAATCACCATGAATGGGTAGTTATCAACGATTTCCGCCATTTTCAAGTTCGCAAACGGTTCGTTTACCAGAGGGGCTCTATTAGTCTTCAAACTCTAACTGATCCGTTGTTCCTGGGCGACAGAGACATGAGATCAGCCACCAGGTCACCAGGATGCGGCCGCAGCCAGTTGTTTTCAAGCCACAAAGAAGCCAGCATTGCTGCCATGGTCAGTTGCTACCATCTCCAGCATTGCTGGCAAGTGAGCAGTGACCCAACTAGTAATTTTGCTGGTAATTATATGTTATTATACAAGGTTATACTACCCGGTGTAAAAGGATCACTAAGTAACCCATGATGGGAACCCGTTCTCAACCCACCATTATTTCATCCAAAAAATGACGTCCATTCTGGCCAGGGCTCAACGTCACTTGCCATACTAACCATGTCCAGTATGTTATATATGTGTTGGTGAAATAGCCATTGTGTGTTTATGAAATCCCCCTATATAGTCTGATGATGTTTGATGTTTGTTTATGTTTATATTATGCTCATTCATTGTGTAATATTGAAATATCTTTAATTGTATACATATACCTATCTCATTCATGATGTTATATACACATATATATATATATAATCCCCAAAAATATGGAAAAGTAAATCACCATCTATTTTTAGTAGGGATTTACTTTTCCATCTATTTGGGGATGACTCTATATATAGTCATTTGTTTAATTGCCTTCGGCAAGCCCGCCGGCCATAGAGAGGTGGCCCCACTTAAGGGAGTTTGATGTGCATTCTAGGTGGAAGCCCGCGAAAGAGCAGAATAAGAAAGGAAGACGAAGACAAAGCCGTAAAACGGAAGCGGCTTGTGTAACAAGGTTTGCTGTAACATGCTGTAACAACCTACTGACCGTATACCAAAGTAGTACCGCCCCAGCAAAGTGGCGCCAGGTACTATGTATGAGCCTCTGTCTTGACAGCAGACCGCTGCATGGAAGGAGACAGGGGAGAGAGATTGCCCCAAAGGGAGGTTGACGTGCACGCTACGTGGAAGCCTGAGAGAAGAAGAGACGAAGACAGAGCCGTAAATCAGAAGCAGCTTGAGTAGCAGGTGCGTGCTGGCACCACCAATGGAACGCATACCAAATGAGTCCTAGTCGATCAGTACCGTGTGCATTCTGTGACGAGTAGCTGTAGACGACGGTAATGCTGTAGGCAATGTCATGAGCTACCAGCACTACCAGTGTAGTACGTGGGGAAGAAGGGAGGAAGGAGCAGAGGAGTAGAGGAGTCGGAGTCGGAGTAGGCGTCGGAGTAGGCGTAGGAGTCGGAGTAGGAGTAGGAGTGGTAGTAGTGGTAGTAGTAGTGGGGGGGGGTGACCTTGATTCAGGCGAAGCAAACACGCGCAGCAACAGAACAAAGGAACAAGCACAAGCCAAGAACAGAAACAAGCACAAACCAAGAACAGAAACAAGAACAACACCTTCCAATCAGACACGCCGGCAGGCCGGCGGATTGATATAACCTATCTTGATGATTCGGTCCCATTGATTGGGACCAGTTGAAGCCCCAGTGGTCCCTGTTCCGTTTGGCGTCCCATTTAAGCCATGGACATGTAGGCCCTTGGTGGGACCTGTGGAGGGGGTAGTCTAAAACCATGGTTTTTCAACTATTTCGGGGCTTCCATAGTCATGGGGGATCATAGCTGGATGGTTTTTTTTGATGGTAAATCCCAATCGAAAATTGGTGATTCAGGGGTACCCCCATTTTAGGAAACCTAGTCCAATGACTTGGATGCTTTGGGGGCGTACCTTTATTTCTTTTTACCTTCAGAAACACCCATATATGTATGTATAAGTTTATATATATATGTTATATATATATATATGGGTTTGTCTGAAAAAAATGTTGTATACCCTGGTATGATGATTATGATGATGATGATGATGAGGATGATGATTTTAACACAATTGTTTAATTTACCAATGAAATTTAAGGGTACCCCATATTTGGACAAACCTATATATATATATATAACAATAAATACATATACATATATACTTATATATATATAATGTCCAGCAATGCAGTCCAAACCCTCTAATGATGAACACCAACAAAAACAGGTTTGGTATCTGATCGGTGAATTTCGGGGGCCACATATAGAGGTATGGTACCTCTGGACTCTAGAGGTGGAATTCTTCCATTTGAAGGAGATGATTTCACGGCTAACCCCAGGATGAAGCAGGCTTGCGACAAAACAAAGAGAATTTTTGAAGAATTTATAGCCAAACCTCAGAAGAGATGTTTGAGTCATTGAGACACTTCTCAGTTTGATGGGTTTGTTAACCGATGGAGCGAGATGATTGGTGAAACCACAGCATTACCATGCTTAGTTTGATAGTACCTTCGTTTAGTTCCATTGAAATCCAACAGGGGCAACGCCATACCATACCCCCATTACAGGTGTTTAGATCATTGTTTAGATACCCATGATATATCAAGAAGCACCAATGATGGGTAGATAATTTTCTTTAATCTTGATTCATATGTAATCCTGGTTGGTTTACATACCATTTTAGTAATCCCAGTTTCAAAAACCACCCGTTATCCCCATCCCCATTTACACTCCAGTGAATTCAAAAGAGAAGGACATCCATGTCAACGTATATATATATATATATATAT
>Ga0126342_10018419_pt1 | contig 11975 bp, 11 predicted proteins | sample Cyp1metagenome_FD_92528 | JGI IMG/M metagenome (GOLD analysis project Ga0126342, IMG submission 92528) | Coral microbial communities from Lord Howe Island, Old Settlement Bay, Australia - Cyphastrea 1 metagenome | ecosystem: Host-associated > Invertebrates > Cnidaria > Coral ... | reverse complement strand
GTAGATAGATAGGTAGGTAGGTAGATAGTCAGAGAAAGAGAGAGAAAGAGAGGAGACATCAATCACCTTTCGATCCATCAGTGGCTTCGCTCTGCCATCCGTGATTCACAACAACCAACCTTTTCCTATAGGTTTCCTATTTTTGAAACTTCCGCCACCGCCTTGTGCGGTACTACTGGTATGTGCGAAATTGTACGAATTTACGATGGTCAAAACATTGTAATATGGGTGTCTGGTCATCCCACCGTCATGAAGCGGATTCCGTGTAATGAGTACATCAATTAAACACCCCGAAATGGGAGAGATGACCATCCCGTCATGCCTGCCTATGACACGGACAAACCCAATGGTGGATCAATAGGGACTCCCAGTTCAAGAATGGATTGATAATCGTTGATAACCCGCAATGCATTGGATAAAAATCACATGTAATCATCGGCCAACCATCATTGATCAATGATATCCCCATGTTTGATGAGTGAGATTTGTTGAGACCCTATCAACAATGGTTACCCTCTGGCAAGTTGTTACATAGCTATGGTTAAAAGTGCCATTTAGTTACAGGTGATTTACCTATAAAAATGATGATGCTCATGATGTTCCATAATCTTCACCATTTTTAATAGGTAAATCACCATTTTTTATAGGACATCCAGTTCCACGCCTCATAGTCCTCCGTGGTCCTCTCCGGCAAGTCCAAGTCGGTAAAGAGGATGGAGTCGTACATGTACCTGGCGAAGAACCGATTCAAAAAAAGAGACTGGATTGCAAAACATTACAACATATTGATATAATTGATATAGTAATCTACTGTATATTAATCATATTACAACATACTGTATATCATATACAATAGTAATCATAGATACCAATATACAATGATTCTATGATTCTATGCACCATCAGCACACCATCAGTGCACCATCATGCACCAGAAATGCCACATCTATGAACAGAAATCATATGATTTCAGCTGCTTGATTGCTAGCAGCACCCAAAGTTTCTCTGATGCTTCAGCTAAACTGGTTCCTTTCCCATCCTTTCTCGCAGCCTGGGGTTTGCATCACCCATGGCTCTGTTGAGACGCGTGAACTCTGAGGTGGGCCTCACGGAAATCCAAGTGGATCCATGGTGTATAGCCCACAGTGATGGGGATATCTAACAATCATCATGATTATAATGGCTTCGTAAAACCGATCAGAATAATGACAATAATAGTTGATAAGCATTATATATTCATAAATATGTTGTCAAAGTAATTGATAGTAATACTAATAGCAATAGCAATAGTACATAATAGATCATAATAGTATATAATAGTACTGTAATCATCGCCATCATGATCATGTTCTCCTTCTTGAGTCTGAGTCAGTACTCTTAGAATTCAATCCACCATGCAAACCAACGCATCAATCTAGGTTTGTCTCAAAGTTCTGACTTTTCACCATTCAAATATAATCAAATAACCATTTTATGGCTATCCCAATGGATATCCCCCCCTTGACACCCAACTCACGACGCCAAACTCCATCGCGCCCAGCGCCTTGGCAGACCAAGGACAGAGCCTGGCCGCTGAGGCCGATTCTCCTGGCAGTGAGAATGGTCGGCTGCGAGAAATCATGGGGGATATGGGAACATTATCATTATAAGTGCAAATTGTGTGATATATTCTTGAGTTATGTTTGATATTTGTTTTATATATGTGTCTTATATATTTCATACATACATATATATATATGAATATATGAATTCAATTCAGATTCGTCTTAAAGACATTATTATGTTTAACTGCTTAACCATGAATCGCTTGGACACCCAACATCCACCATCCAGTGACATCCAGCAGGTGTCCCAAGAATTGATGTTTCACTCATCCCAAGACTTGATGTGGAAATTCCATCCGATGCATGGTTTGTTATTTGGTGAAGAGCACCAATGGTTGGGGGTGGGCGCCCCATTTTTGGAGAAACACATCTGCGGAAAAAAAAACATGTTGAACAACAGATTGGTATCTATCATTGGAAGTCTCCGCACGGGTCTCAAATGGTTTGAAATGCGTGGTACCCCATATTAGGATCGCTAGGGACCCCGAATTGAATAGATCCAAAACTAAACCGGCGACTTGTTTGATTCTTCTTTGTTGCAATGTCATATATCGTAATCATTTGAATAGGTGTAATTCCCATATGACATGAAATCAACAAAGTTTCCCCTGCAACCAGCAGATCCTCACTTACCACGGCGCACCTTGTCCAAGGCCACAGGGGCAATCTTGGCTCCGGCGCAATGCAGCGACTTTTACTGTGAAAAACTTACTGGTGCTTAGCAGGGAATGGATGGGAATATATGGGAATGGGGGAATGGGATGATTATTACTAGTGATTATGGATCATTCCCTCATTCCCTGCTAAGCACCAGTAAGAAAAATATGTATAATTATTTGGATTGTCATGGTGAGACGTTCCTGAAAGTCTCCATAAACCAACCAGCTCTTACACAAACGAGCTTTTACACACACCAGCTTCTACGCAAACCAACTGTTCGACCAACCAGCTTTTACACAAACCACCTTTTGCACCAACCAACTTTTACAAACCCGTTTTTACACAAATCAGCTTTTACACAAACCAGCTTTTACACAAACTAACTTTTAGACAAACCACCTTTTACGCAAACCACCTTTTCACCAGCTTTACACAACCCCTGCGTTGGGCCTGTAGGCCAAAGGCCCCGGCGGAATGCCGAAGGCTGTTAAATAATTGCAGTACGTCTTAATACCTTTATTCATACCCAGCTGATCCTCTATGAAAGGTCAGGGCAGAGAGTGCAAATGGCGAAGAACAACACCTTCCAACTTCACCATGAAATAACGTTATCGCTTCAAGTTCACCATGTTGCTTTCCATGGTGTGCGACCAAATTTCAACCGCAAGACCTCTCATGTGAAGGTTTCTGATGGTTTCTGCATGGAGCTTCTAGGTCTTCTCTCAGTTCCTGTATGAAACTTGGATACCTCAGGGTACCCCCAGACATCCCCAGGTGTAAATCATACCCACCCAAAAACATTGATCGACGTAGTAAACTCTGCGAACTCCGAGTTCTCGGCTCTCCATTCATCTTCTTCTGGATCCCAAACAGCACGCTCTTGCGTATTTTGGATCTCCTGGATCATGAATCTAACTTCACCTTCCAACATCTTCATCTTCCAACTCATGTTTGGCTCAGAATGCACCCCGAGCTCTGTTGCAACCTAGTCAGAATTTGCAAGACAAAACACAGAAAAACCCTACTGATTCAGGTGATCAAAGAATCTTAATGGTACTGGTAATGCTACCAACACTACACTCCTGAATTCTATCGTTGAACTTCATGCTATTCCTGAAGTCACCTAACATGGCACCAACATGGCACCTGCCCTGCACATATCCCACTCAGGTGCGCCAACATGGAACCCATGTTTTATTTTATTTTATTGTACAACGTTAGTTTTCGAGAGAGTAAGGCTGCAAATGGAGTCCCTCCTTCATAGGCACGAAGGACTCCATGATGAGAGACTCAGGACGTTGATGCTGTGCTTTGGGATGGGGCTATTCCCACTTCAACATGGTTTTACAGCGGCTTTTTGGGCATGAGAAATCCTGGGATCAAACATGATTTGGACTTCGTTCTACCATGGTCCACTGTGGAGATTGGACATTGACTCTGGAAGAGAACAAAGGTCCCCTGTGAATTGTGCACCTGCTGATGGACAAACACTTACATCCCGCCTCCCCAGGACGTGCAATTTGAAGCTGGGTCGCTATTCTACCAGCGTAGCCAGAACATGGGAATTGCTGAGGATTGACGAAACAAAATCGAGAAACCAAAAGGATACAAATGGTAATTCAATGTAATTCATCAAAATGAACGCAATCCTGATAGCTATCAGAAAAAATCAATTAACAACCAAATTCCTTGTCAGAATTCCAAGCTCTCAGAGTTCGAGATTCTTCAGCCACCTTCAGCTTCAAGGTTTGCCGTAGCTCACGGATCATTGACAGCATGTCCTGGAAATTGCTGATGTGTGGTGCAAGAATCGGATAGCGGTATCGATGTGGACACATGAATCTGGTTATTTAATGTTATTTAGTCATGAGTCATATTGGACACTATCTCCACAAATGTTGGCAAGTTTAGGTACTAAACCACAAAATCACAAATGTCATGTTTGATCCTAAACCATCCAAAACATGGTGTCACGAATTTCGAGCCATGCCTTTCTAACCGGCAAACAAATGCACTGTCAGTTCTGTAGCAAGTCCCCGGAGGCCTCACGCTCTTGCTGATTGAAGTGTTGAATGTCCACCATTTCCTGCTGCCCCTTCTGGTACCTTGTATGATATCGGCATATAACAGGGAAGTTACTGGAGAAAATACGGGAAAGTAGATGGAACCGGCAATGGGTCTTTGGATGTCTTTTGGCTATGCCCACGCCAAGCAGTTCAGGCCATGCTGGCAACTTTCCTTGCCATTTCCTACATCATCTGCATCCTAATGTTCGTTCGTTCAATCCCCATGCGTTTTAGTTTGCACATGTTGGCACCCCAGTTTCCCTATATTCAACCCTATTCTACCCTATTCTTGTCAGTTAAATCATCTTAAACCACTTATATCAATCATCTCTGAAATCACCTAATTATGTCTGTTGCTTAAATCCCTGCTGGTTTGTTGAGTCAAATCCATGCGTTTCCCTATCAGCCTACCAGCATCTGCTAAGGGCACTTGTCCCAAAGCTTCTGGAGCTTTGAGGTGAGCTTCGAGACCTGATGCGCTAACCGTTGCTAACCCTGGGACCCTGGGATCAGATGGATCAATATGATCGATGCATTGGTATTACATGGTATTACGGTATAAGGAAAAAGATGGAAAAAAATGGAAAATGTGTCAGATTGTGTCAGATAAACTCAGGCTGGTTGAGGACTTGAATCTGTTCAAACACTGCACCAGAACGGGTCAGAACAGCTGGGGTAACGTGGAGCCATGGCCCTGGATCTCCGACCTGCTCCTCTTGTGAAGCACATCTTTCCACCAGCTCGATGTTCTCCTGCCTCTGTTGCTCCTGACTGCTACTTGCCACGACGGAAACAAGCTGGGATGTCTGCTGGTGCTTGGATGATGTGCCCAACGTCACTTGAAAGGCTGTCCCATCAGAAGTAGATATAGAAAATATGGTTCCACATGTTTCAACCATTGTGTGGCATAGTATACATACATATACGTACAGTATTTGCCACTTTTGGCTTGCCTTTCAGAGTCCATGTTTCTGAGGTTTCATGTGACCTGACGGATCATACGGATCAGCAGTTGCCTCAGATGCCTGTCCTCCTGGCGTTTCAGCTCCTCTTCTTTTTCCTGCGGTAGGCAGCTGGGACCGTGCGAACATCGGACTTGACATCTGACCCCAAGAATGACAATAAGAAATAACCATTAGTCTCTTGGAAAACCGTCTTCCCAAGCCACTTTGGAGGGTCCATCTTTTCAATGTTCGAGTGGGATATATTGAGATACAGAACTCAGCTAACCGCATCTGCATGCAGCACATCCCACCCCTGCGGTGCCTGCTGTTTCCTCAATCGTCGCTGCTGCCTCCAAGGCGAATTGAACTGGTGAATCAGGTAGCCATGGAAAGTAATTACGAGGATTTGGGGTATCACTGAAGCATCAACCAAGCAATTTTAACTATGATTGGATATGATTGGATTAACGATGGATTAAACTATGATTGGATTAACATGGATTAACTATGGTTCACCAAACTTTGGTGATGGATGAACTACGATTAACATTGATTAACCCAACCATGAACCATCCATGACCGCAAAATGGCGCAAAAAGCTTGGCACCTCTTCAGCTCCTCCTCCTGCTGGATGGCTTGTTCCATGACCTCTTCAGGGGGTCAGCTGGCTCGAACTTTAAAGCTGAAATCTGACCAGAAATTAATGACAAAACGACATAATGATATAATGTATTTCTAAGTTGTGTATCATTATGTATGATATTGTGTGTATATTCTATCATATATACATAAATATAATATATATATATATACATACAGTAATGTATTGTTATATAATCCATACCGTTCCATACCTATCAGCGCCAAAATCATCGCCACCAAATGCCACAAATGATAATCAGCCTTCTGTTTCTGAGGGCTCGAAGCGCCCCGGCCTGTTTACCCTGCACCATCTTCATTTCCATCTGTTGCAGCTTGGCTTGGAGCTCCACCTTGTGCTGCTCTTCCTGTCAGGTCATCAGCCCCAAATGAAACCATCAGGGCTTCAGGGGTGCAACCCACAAAATCTTCCATGAAACTGTGTGAAAAATGTGAAGGTCCTAAGGTCCAGAATTGCGCAGAAAAAAATTGGAACACCAGATCCAATTTTGCGCGACATGCGACATCATCCTGTCCTGTAACCGTTATATGTTTCACAGCGAAACGCAGCCTGTCACAGCCTGTCACGGAGGTCTTATTATCACAGGGGTCCTTGAAAGAGATCTGCTCTTCCTCATCAATCTGGGCCATCAAGCGCAACCTGCGGCTGCGTCATCCGGTGAAGATAAGGAGCTAAATCGACTGAGTCGAGTCGAGCTCATCATGCTGGGTGACAACCATAGAAGGGTCAATAAGGGCTGAGAAATCCCTGGACATGTTGAATATGTAATCTTTTAGAGTCTTTGAACATCTGCCAAATAGCAATATATAAACATCTATAGGTTCTTTTTTCCGCTGATCATCACCGAATTCAGATACGTGAGTTCGCCCTTTCCGGACCAGAATGACCCCATGTCTTCTGATACACTTTGGGCATCTTTGGGCTAGGTTCAAATTGGATACCCCCAGAAATTGCATGGTCAAATTCCATAAAGTATCAATCAACAGGTAACAATGTGTAGAAAAATGTGTACTGTACGAGTAGAATCCATTCAGAAATTCCGCTCAGAGTTCGCCTCTCCGACTCTGCGAGGTCACGCTGGGCCTCCACCTTCCACTTGTCAATCTGTTAAACTGAGGATCTACGATTAATGATTAACCAGTAACTTACACTAGTCAGTAACCTACATTATCAATGATTATCATCTAATATCTACTGAAAATCCTGCAAATCCGAACCATCAGTTTGATCAGGCAAAATGCCATGTTTGTTCCTGTTTCTTCCATTTTTTATTGAGTACCTTCTGCGTCCTCACGAGATCTTCCCCAAACCCCCCCGGCCTCACGACGTCTGGCCTCCGCCTTGAGCCGAGCCTCCTCGTTCTGCTGACGCAGCTGCGCCTGAAAAAAAAAAGTGACTCAGACTCAGTCGATTAAAAAAAACAACAGAAACTGACAACTAGTCTAGCACCAAACGACTGCAAATGATACAAAATTGGCCTCAAGCGATACCAATCTTCCAAAATATTCCAAAATATTCCAAATGCAAACTATAAAGATGTATTTTAAGATGTATTTTAAGATGTATAAAGTGCAGCTTAAATGACTTGGCACTTCCCATCGATACGCTGCTGCGACAGGCGCGGCAAAGGCGCGGCAATGCCGCTTCGCCTCCATGGCAGCGACCTCGTCAGGGCTCGGGCCCTGTTCCACAATGACCTGAGGCCATGGCGGAAGATCAAAGTGGACCTCCACTCACCAGAAAAATAATGAAACATATATAGAAACATCATGAAACATCATCTAAAATATTCTAAAATTGAACTCGTAAAAATTGGTGGATATTCTGAATCATATTCTATCTACTTCATGATGGGCATAGTCCGTACATGTCCGTACAGTACGATATTCAATTCGCATACATCACGTCGTTTCCCAAGAACCAACACGGTGCGGAGAAACTCGAAGGCCATACCTCCTTCTCCACCGTTCTCTCAACAATCTTCTCCACATACCTCTGCCAGGCTGGAGTCTGGAATAGTCTGGGGCCAAGGAACTCACATTTTCAACGGCTTTCGCCCCCTCTGCCCTTGTAACTGTAGTTTGGTGTGCAGAAAACAACATAGTATGGGATTAATATGCAAATATTGCAAATGTTGGTCAGAGAATGTTAGAGAAAAGAATTCAGAATGGTATCGTTCTACCATGGATCAATGACTGGTAGTTGAAGTATGGTGAACTGCTTTCTTTGAACTTCAACTTGTCCAAAAGAAACGCGTACTGTCGTTTGGAGGAAGCCTCTACCATTTTCTGAAAACTCTGAGACGGGCACTCCACTTGCTTCTCGATCCGTGGTCGACCGTAAATCGGCATCTGATGAGGCTCAAGCGGTGCAATCCAACCACTGACTAGCTGTCTATGTCTATCTATATCGAAATGATCGATCAAAGTGATAAATTCATGTTTCAATTCTAGTTGGGCTTTGGGTCAGAATATTGTTCTCGACATGAGGATGGGCACAAATCATCAGCAGAAATCAAACTTCCCCTGGATCATCCAAGGCACTCCATGCTCATCCACCTCTCCACCAGCGGCCTCTAGCTCTGCCTCAGGGGTCGATTTTACCCCTGTCAGACAGTGTAACTACTGAAATTCGCCTCAGGTGTTCAAACGGAAAATGAATGAAGGAAAGTCTTGAAGACATATTGATTTTCTGGAATTGCGGGATTTCAACATAATTTCCAACCAATTTTCAGACATTGAGACCCCAGGTCCCCAACAGCCTTCATTCTGTTTCGAAATCATCGCACCTTGAGTCTCAGGATCTCCTCCTGGTACTCGCGAATCATTGCGTCCTGGCACGGGGATGTTAATTCCAAGAATGGAATCTAATGTATTTGAAGTTTTTGAAGCAGGAAGCGCTGCTTTGACCTAGACGTACCTAGACCTTGTGCAGAATTCATTATTAAAATTCTCAAGGCCTTGGAACCCGCCTGTGAATTATTTTCAGTCGATATAAAGTTCCAAGCCATCCCAGCGCGTATTCGTCTACTTCCACTGCAGCACATCTTGTCATACCCACCTTGGGATCTTCGTTGATGCGAGGCTTATTCTTGATGCTCTTGGCACGGTACGCATACCTGGCGCCCCAGCTGAGTGTCCTTCCCTGGTTTCCATCAGGACAGCATCACCTTTGGCACAAGCGTCAGTGCAAAAGACTTGGAAGGTCTACTTTGGCCAGTTTTGTGTCTGAACACAAAGGCGAACACATTTGGGAACCCCCCCAAAAAAACAAGGTCGTTAAAATAGTCTTAAATTAAATATGATTAAATCATATTGAATCATGTTAAATCCCCCAATCAGAGCTATACTAATGCTATATACCCAAGCTGAATTCTGCACTCCAAGGGCTCCACCTCAAGGTTGAGGCAGTTTCGTCGTAGTTGTAGTCTGCAGGCCTTGGCAATCTCTGGGCATCTGACGATGCGGATTAAGTCGATGAACTATGGTGAACTATGATGAACTGGCTTAAAGATTTCAACATAGTTCAACCCCATTGAACCCCTATCTACTCACCAGATTTTGGTGACCCTCTGTGAAAAAGCCCGTCTTCCAAGTGCTCAACCCAATGTTGGCAACCATGACAGTCTTTGTGTTGCCACCCAAGGAGTCCTGTGGCGCCAGTTCATTGGGGGAATAACTTAGAGTTACCCTGGCAATAAATCGTTCGATTCTAAATTTTGATCTTGATTCCGGCTTCCAAGTGCCTCAGGCCCTTGATTCTGTGATTCTTGCATACGTTTCAACATATCACCATCATTCACCATCCAGAATTAATATGCTATTAGTTATTGTGCTGACTAACTGACTAACTGTATTCCAGCCCAATAATCCAACAAAAGGAACAGAGGATGTTGATCACCGAGATGTCCCCCTTCACCCCTATCGTCTCTCAAACGTCTTCAGCTGCCACGAGTCTCCTGCAGAAGCCGCGTCAGTCTGGAGTCTCGGTATGGGATGTGTGACGACTTCCTCAGCGGTGGCGCGTCAAAAGTCTACCATTGATGGTGTCTACCACCCGTGGACAGTGGGGTATCAGAAAAAGTCCCTACTTGTAACCGGACCATTCTCGTATGCTGGGGATGTATATATATAATACATATAAATTGGATAAAATTGGGCACTATAAATTGGGGAACATGTGCGTGCTGGTCAGCCGCTCTCTCTCATTTTGACTCATAAGTGGTTAGAAGAGAGCAGGGCCATGAAACCGCACACCTGAGCTATGCAAAACGACCAAACTCCAACAGCATTCCGAATAGGCCAAGGTGCCCATCTACCAATGCAGAGATGACATTCCTGCATGCTGGGGAGGTGTAACGGGAGGCGCAGCCAGATTGGGCATGTGACAGTCGGAGGCCAAGCCAAGACCCCCATTCCCAGGCAGTCCCGAGCGCTGACAGTGATAGGTTGATCTTGGTCGCCTCCTTCAACCGCTCCCCGGTGGCACCTCAAGGGCATGGCTCATTGATGGGATATCCTGGTCAACCAACCAAAATGGGGATATGAAAAAAGACAAGTTTGGGGGATGTCTCATGTTTGAGACTAGTTGCCTGCCCTATGGGGTATCCCGGATTTCACCACCGACTGCAGCGGCATACCACCTGCTGGCGCAGAATTCGGGGCGCCTGTCTTGCTCTGTCGCTCAGAACCAGCCAGGTCCACCATGTTCAGTTTGCCCACCTGTCACCATCAGCACCAATCTCTTCCCCAGAATGATGGACAGAACGAAACCGCATACTGGCCCCGAAAATATGTGGATCCAATGCTGCACCAGGATTTCCTGGGCGCATTATGTTTAACTATATATATATATGTATAGATATATATATATATATATGTATATATATATAGTATATATATATAGTATATATATATATAGTATATATATATATCTGTGTGTGTTTCACCCAAAAAATTAGGACACCTTCGACCCTGGGGCACCCGAATGTGACCAGCACCATCTATCCCCAGGCCGCATTGCTCCACCTCAGAAGTCAGCGGCTGGGGGGGCAGATGGAAAACGTCAGGCTGAGATTCACCAGCCTTGAGTCGCCTTGAAGGGTAAAAATTATGGATCTGGGAAGCCACCAGGAGACCACCAGGACCTGCCAGATCCTAGACCTGGGAACTCTGACCGTGATCATGAAGATGGAATGCGACCGAGATGACCTCAGCTGGAACGTCCCTGCCTGGGGAAACCTGAGAGATCGAAGTATAATAATATTAATAATAATATTAATGTAACTTGTAGTTTAGTTGACTTCCTTCCTTGGCTACAATCCATTTTGTGTTCAATTCCAACCTCTAAACACAGACTTTGAGTACCCAACGTCGCGTTCATCATCGTGGCCCCAATGGCGCGGTTGGCCAAGCCAGCATCCAGGATCTGGCCCAGCCATTGTGATCATTGAAAAATTGGACCTTTTGGGAAGATTGGAAAGCAACAACATGGAACAACAGTACTGATATGTACTGATAAAATTATGATAAAATCTGAGTGTCACTCTGACAGACATTCATCTTTCTGACCTCTTCCAGCAAATCCACAAACAACTTATGAATGATGCAAAAGTCCGGTTGTCATCATTTGATCGCAAAATTGGGAGTATCGCATGGTATCACACTCCCCTGATCCTCCCACTCCTCGAGCGCCGGCAATTTTTCAAACGGTCAACGGTTTTTTTTGGGCGTGATGACTGGCCGCCCACAGATGCAATGCTCGGCGCCGTACCTGGAAAGTAGAAATCTACTCAAAAGTTTGGGGAGTGAGACCCAAATGGGGTGAGAAAACCACCTTTAAAAATATGAGAAAACATGGGAAATTGGGAAAATAATGGAAGATAATGAAAAAAAATGACAACATGACAAGGGACATAAAAAACATGACAATTTGAGAATTTGACAGTTTGCGAGAACTGTGGCTCAAATTTCTCAGTCAATGCGCTTGGATGGTATCCAGCACGAGTTTGCAATGTCAAGGGCTCAGGTTCGTACAAAGC
>Ga0126342_10018418_pt1 | contig 11975 bp, 9 predicted proteins | sample Cyp1metagenome_FD_92528 | JGI IMG/M metagenome (GOLD analysis project Ga0126342, IMG submission 92528) | Coral microbial communities from Lord Howe Island, Old Settlement Bay, Australia - Cyphastrea 1 metagenome | ecosystem: Host-associated > Invertebrates > Cnidaria > Coral ... | reverse complement strand
CGAAACTTTCGCGAAATAAAATTTTACTTTCGCGAACTCGAAAAAAACTTTCGCGAGGGTTTCCAACATAACATGCACGGCTTTCGCAATTAAAACTCCTTACAAGGACCTTTAGATCGATCATCATATATGTTTATATTATAATATGTGTGTACATACAGTTTCCTAATCTTTACCAAGAAAGCCGTGATGAAGCCATACCCCATCTTGAAGGAACGGATGAAGGGTTGGTCAGGCCTAGATTTCGTATGGCCATCTTGGGTATCCCAAGTGATTTAACATCAGTTTTGTTATTAAAATGACCTGGCAGAGGATAGTTAAGGAATTTTAAGGATATTTAGTGATTTAGGAAAACTATACCTAAATATTTGCATGCCTAACGTCAGTGTTTCTAGTTCGGATTATTTAGGTGTATTTAGGTATACTCGCGTTTTCAGACAGACCTGCTGATTGGCAATATCCAATGAAATCCCAATTGCATTCCCATTGTCTTCCCAAATCTGTATATTGATGAGATTGAATATATTACCATTAAAATACCATGATATTCACCAAGAGATTGGGACATTATCAACTATCCAATTAACAATTGAATGCTAATCTTGCATTCACATTATCAATGGTAATTTCAGGATCCTAAAATGGAGGTACTGTATCATATAAGGCCATATTTTGTGGGGATATTCCCTTACATAGGCCTTACATAAGCCTTATATACGGTAGGTACCTCCAATTTAGGTTCCTGAAATGACCATTGACATGATTTCCCCAGGATCTTCACCGCTTGCCGCCTCACATTCGGGACACCGCAAGTGCCAACAGGGCTCCTGCATGGCACATTGGGAGTGCAGATCCCCAAAAAAGCAACTTGTAGGTGTGGTATGCTTGACGTGGGCATCGAACATTATACCCTCAGTGAACTAGCAGTTTGCTATGGAAAATTGCCCGTTTATAGATGATTTATCCATTAAAATGATTATTTTCTATAGCTATGTTAGTTTACCAAAGGGTAGTCATTATGTGAACATGGATATGAATGGATATAATGGATTGCAATGCGATATATCACCAACATTCCTTTCACAAGATACTTGGGCTTGTCCGTGAATGAGGTATATTATATCCACCAAATATCATGTTGAAAAGGACAGTTTAAGATAAACCATCAAATTTGTGGGCACACTATTTTCAAACAGCACACCTTTGGTACTGCTACCTGCGCGAAATTCAGTATAAGATCTGGAAACAGCGGCACAAACAAAAACAATTTTTGGAGAGTAAATATATTATTTTGTCATGGTAATACTGCAAAAAAAACATTGATTGAATACACCAAATGAAAGATACCAACGGCGAACTTCCATGAACAAAAAGCAGATGCTTGGGACACTGTAGTAGCTCCTTGGGCCCCCCTGGGCTCCCCATGGCAGTGGATACAACCGATACAACATCCGATACAACCATAGGTTCATTCACCGCTCCCTGAATTCACCAATATCTCCTCATTCTTGTTGAGGTATGTCAATGGATAAAGGACAAAATACAGGAAACATCCATATTTCATACGAAAATCTATGGTTTCCTGTAGATGTTCGTTCCCTTAAGCCAATCCATTGAGGTATGTTGAGGCTAACTCATGTTATCGCCCAATTTTTGCCAAGGTTAAACTGCCATTGTTTTTGCGGTCTAAATCTGTCTAAAAAGACCGGACGCCCTGTATCCTCAAAGAGGGATAGAGACAAGAACGCAAACTTCACCAGCACCGTCAAGCTTTGCAGTCGCCTAGGTCATTCAACCTTTGCATTTTGGTATTTCCACCGCATTTTGAATCCCTTCACCCCAATATTGAGTATATAGTATACATGTACGTTTTTTTATTGTAAATACCACTGAATTCAACGCAATCACGTTTTAGTCTTGGATCTCATCATTTTGGGGACCATTTTCGGGTGGTCAGGGTGAAGGGCTGCCTCACTAACGCAAGTGGGCACTGAGAAATCCGAAACCCAATGTGGGCAACCCAATGCCATAAACCAACTTAGAAAAACCATGGGGAAAACATACCACGCATAAAGGATTGTGATTTTATGGATGGTTTATGGCATTGGGTTTACCTTTGAGACCCTGCAGTACTCTTCAAGTGCCTTGACAAAACAACAGTGAGACACTGAGACACACGTATTAGGTTAATGAAAAAGCAACACCAATTTCAAATGTACACCCTCCGGTGTCATCAAACGTGGCTGGCTGGGGATTCCCAGAACTAGCCATGGAGATTTTAGTGGGAAAGTCATCTGTAAATGGTGATTTGTCCCTTGCCATGTTTGAATCAAGGCCACCAATCTTCCCTTTCCCCCACATTGAGGATAGTTACCCCAAACCTAATCATCATTCCATTGAGGTCGCGACGTGAGGTCGCAACAAGACTGTGTAAACATATATATATATATATATATCCCGATTGTATCCCAATTACATCCCAATCTATTCTATTCTATCCCTTTCTATCTACATTATCCCATCATTTTGGATGCTTCAATTTGTTGCTCCCACATTTGGTGAAATCCCGCCTTGCTTCCCATCGATTGCAGCCCAGCATCTTCCGCAAGCGATAGATCTCCAGCTGCTGCACCGTGCATGAGCGCACCCATTGCTCACTGCCCTTCCCCGCCTTACGAGAGAAAAACCAGAAGCCATGGCCCATCTTCCGTACTACCGCAGGGTATAAAGTACAAATCATATATATATATATGGAAGTTTCTTAAAATGCTGGTTGACCAAAATTGATGGTTTGTAATGGAAAAAACATACTATATAACATGGTAACATGGATGATTTGGGGGCACCCAAAATTCTATCAAATCTCCATATTCCAGATTCTACGTGAAAATTCGGGAGATATGCATTGGGATGATCACTGGGATGAAGGGTGGTTAGGTCATTGGCTTTGTTTGAGGGAAATATTGAAAGAAACCCTACAAATATATAAATCTTGGTGCTTCCTCCAGATTTGCATTCAATTGCGGGATTGGTGGAGGGAGGTGGCAATAATCCACTCAAAAGTCACCCCATCTGCCAAATATTAAAGACCCCCTAAATGGATCCAAATGGTCCCAATATGTGATTTCATCCCTGACTAAACAAAGGTTTCGGTTTTTTTGTGGGCATGAACGAGGGATGAAATGAATAAATATCTCCTTTCAGACTGGATGCAGTTCTAACAATTTGAAAAGAAGTTTTGCCTCCAGGCTGTTTGGTATTCGAGCACCTTCCAAAAGCTTCCCGTGGATTGATTCTACTTCCCATTCCGGGTGGGAGTCCGAAAATGAACGGTATCTGCTATCAACTATCATGTGGTTGCGGGGTGGGCTCTTTATGGCTTGTGTCGGGATGGATACCAGCGCTCCGAACGGCTCCCTTCATTAGACTTTCCGAATCCTGCGCCTCTGCCGCACAAAGTTGGCTACCGTGATCACATCAAACGCATGAATATCCTACATAATGTACATTATATATATACTGTATATATTATATTAATATATATATATGATTATATATGCGTATATCGAATATAATTGAATATTTGGTCAATCTTGAATCTTGACATTAAACAAAAAAACAAACCATTGGCCCAAATCATCACAGGGAAGCATCAGAGTCGCCTTGTGCACCCAAACTGCCGCCAAATCTGCCGGTGGGGCTGTTGCCTTCGGCTCTGTGGATAACGCAAGCAACAAAGGGCGCAATGTATAGTTTTAGCTGATTTAGACACGTGGATTCAAGATGATTCAAGTGTGAAAACTATAATAAACTATAGGGATTTGGCATTGACATGTGTTGGTTTCAAAAGCGGAACGTAGCATGCAACTAACTAACCCGCTTTGTGCTTTGCCAGAATCCAGCCTGTCACATTTGTCAAACTAGCTCTCATTGCAAATCGCAAGAATCAGGAACCCCCTAGCTGCTTGCCATTAAACGGTTTTTACCTGAAAACCATGTAAAACCCAATATATTGATAATTTTTTGTCCAATTTTGGGACATGTTGGGACCAAGAAACTCATATATACAATCCATTGAGTAGTTTGACTGTTGCCTGCTCGACCCTTTGAACGTTTCCTGGCGGAAACAAGCTTGGTAGTCAAGGTAATACAGGTAATGCCTTCCACAATCATGATGGGAAAACAAGTAATTGTTCCAACCATTGAATCACCACATGGAATCAACACATGGCTAGTGAAATCCTTGGGATGTGCCATGCTGTGCCCTAGTTCCTGGTTCCTATGTTCAGGGATTCTTCCCCTCACTATAACCATCATTTCCCATTGCCATTCGCTAGTGCCCTGCCCAAACAAAAACTAAAACATATTTGTTTAGCTGGTGAGTCTATTTGCCCAAAATAAGCTAGATAGATATAATATATATATATTTATTGATTTATTTATTTATTTATACTAAGTATACCAATATAAAATACCCATAGCTACCCATCACCCGGCTGAAATCCACCCGTTCCATCGCCTCACTTTGCACCGGCTCCGGCGGCAAGGGCTCCATGCTTGGCGTTGCCGCCACGACGGGTCGCACCGCCGGCGCATGATGGGCGTGGTGCCCTAAGCGGAACATGGCGGAAACGGCTGCGGCAGCTTGGCGTCGCGACCCATGATCAGACCCAGGCCAAACCAGGACATAAGATGATCTTCAATCTATGAGACATGTAAATTTCCTGGTTAGTAATATGATGTAATATTCTATCTAATCCATCTATTACACAAGGGAATAGTCTTTTCTTATTGAGACTTGTATTTTGAGATTTCCATTAAATGAAGATATTTCAGCAAAAAAAATGAGACATCAAAACATGATCATATCAACAGGACATGGAGGAAACACACAAAGAATCGATGGCATATGAATCAAGCAACGATATTCTGGTTGGTGGTGCGATAACCATCTTGAAAAATGATGGAGTTCGTCAATGGGAAAGGATGACATCCCATATATGAAATGGAACATAGCCAATTCCATGGTTTGAAACCACCAACCAGTGATTATTAACCATCATTAACCATCATTAACCATCATTACCCATCACTAACCATCATTAACCATCATTACTCCATACAAAACTAATGTTTGAAACCACCAACCAGTCCAGTATTCCATGATCTCCCACTGCTGGATTCAATCGACACCCCGTGGGAAACCCCATGGGCCCCTGGCCGTGAACATTCAACCACAGGATATGATGCCGGATCTTATGTACCTCCAACCGCAGCCTAAATTTTGCCTAGTCATTCTCGTCATTCTATGCGTTCTGCATTTCATGTGGGTTGCACAAATGCTCGTATGTACATATGTGTATATATATATACATGCATATATGTATGTAAATATATATATATACACGTATATAAATATATATATATATATGTGTGTGTTATATTATAAATAGCATCGCAGAATCACGTGAAGATATCAACATGTAATTCACGCCCAGGTCGTCCCTTGGCGCTGGCACAAAGCAGCAGTGCTGTGTCGGCCAGCAACGCTTCCAGCTGAAGACTCTCCAAGGCCTGGAAAATCGCCGGTCGATTTTCAAGGACCATGAGCTACCCATCTGCTGGAGCTAAGCTATAGAAAACCCCAGGTTTCATACACCAAAATCATCTACAAATGGTGAATGTTCGATATTTATCCATATACAGTATCTATCTTGATTTCCTGGAAGGTAGCTCAGTTGCTTGGAAGAGGTTAAAATGATGAACATAAATCAGTTGCGTTGGCTTTCTTTTTTAATAGGGGGCAAAACTTTGTAGCAAATTGTAACAATGGCAGCCAGCGGCAACTTCTTTTGCCGCCGCGCGTTGGTCCTGGAGCAGGTTTGCACTGACATAAGTTCATTTAATTGTGCAATATGAGGTATTTATCGTCGTTGATATACTGGCCCAAAGAGTGTACTGTGGGCAAAACAATATGGCAAAACCACCCACTTGGGAATAGTTTATACCATCTATAAAAAACACTGGTGATTTTTGGGCGATGGTTTACTATTGCTTTACCCACATTACATGAAACCACTGGGCCCAGGGTGAATCTCCAGTAAGAGTTGTTTCTTCCAGATTGCTTTGCAAGAGGAATCCGTTGCATTTTTCAGTGTTTGACTCACGCAGAAAATGACAGGCCCCTGAATGACTCACAAATTTCAGACCCCAAGGACTGTACAACTTGTAAGTCTGCAACCTCGCCAAAGTCAGCATCATTCCAAAAACACAACATACAACTGCACTATATATATATGTGTGTATTTGTTTTTACCTTTATGCATCTATATTTATTTACCTTTGTGCTTTGTGCTTTAACTCGAACTAATTCCATGGCTCCGTGGCTCCTAGGCACCGCCCGACAGCACCGTCTTGGCGCGCACCAGGTTCTCCTTTTCGTCTGAACGGGCCTGGAAGCGAACATGTTGCTCTCAAACATGGGGATAATATCTGTGGATGTTAACCATCAATAGTGGGAATCTCACACATATCATCCAGCATATAATCATATAAGATCAACTTTAAGTATATTTATCTGTTACCTACTATCTTGATCAATGATGTTGTTTTTTTTTGTATTATTGTATGTTAAAACATGTGAGAACCAATGGGTCTCCGTATCGCTAGATATGGCTGGCCGGGAAATCCCTGGTCCCTGATGAACTGGAGGTTTGGCTCCGGGTAGTTCATGCACTGTCCTCACAGCCAAACATAGTAAACCGGTGTAAAAAGATTATGCATTGTAAATTTTGATGTTCCTTTGTATATATAATCTTTATTGCCAGAGCTGGTCATAGTATCAAGAGGTTTAAACCAAACTATGCACATAGCCCATCAGACTCTGCACCTGGTCAAGTTTTCTTGAACCCCTTTCTGTGTATCACCTGCCACCCTGGGGAATGAGTCATAAGGTCAAGCCCAGTCTTGCCCAGAGATATTGTCATCTATAACTATTCAAATATCGCACACAACGAAGCTTAATTTAGCAGCCAAGCTAGGTATCAAACAGTATCGTGGATATAGATTGACATAGGATGTACTGACTGATTGGCAGCCCTTCTCCAAGACATCCTGGACCAATTGGTGCCTAGATCATGCTAGCTAAGATGAAAAGTAGGAGCAACTGTCTTCAACCAAGGAGACCACATTCAACGTAATACCCACATTATGTTGCTCCGTCTTCCGGGAATCCACATTGCTTCATTAAATACCTCTACCATGACCAATATTATATAGACATCATGGAGTGTGTGTATATATATAATTATTATTTATGTATATTTATAACTAACATATATATATATATATATATTCTATTGAGCATTTAATAGTTCACCGCCATTATCCATAGTTAAAAGTTAAAAGTTAAAAGTTAAAACCCCATTCATAATTATTCATAGCTAACCATCAATATTCATGGTTAAAACATGATAAAACATGTCTAAAATCCCATGTTTCTCGTGTTTCTTTTTCGCATTTCTCCGGACCTCAGCTCGGAGGTCGAAGTTCTGAAGCAGCGAATCACACTCCTTTGGGGCGAGATGCGGTGGGCAATGGCGAGATCCCCGGTCTTTTTTGAAGTTGAAGCGACTTAGAGGTCGTAAATCCATAAAACTCCTCAAAAAGATGGAAGTTGGTAAGATTGGATCCTAAAATTGTGATAATTTACTTATATTTACTTGGTAAAGGGTGATGTAAGCATATCTTACCCCCGAAACATGAAGAGTCTAAATCTGTGGCTTAATCCATCTACAACAGAAACGAGATCCAACCACCCCAAAAACAGGATATGGTTGTCCCTCTCCGGTGCTTCACTCATGTGTTTCTCTCGCTGAAAGGCGGAATCTCCTATTGCAAGGTTTGTTTGAGAGGGAGCATGTGTATGCATGCATGTTAGCATCATTCTATAATTATAAAGAACAAGAAAAGGCTAAGCGGCTAAGCCAAAGAGCAACGAAAGGAAACAAACCCTGCAACCATCTAACGTAATTAGCTAGCGAAAATTGCCCATGTGCAAATGAACTGGGGATTTTCCATTGCCATGATTCCTGGAGGGTAAGTTTAAAAAACCACTCATGCAATCTACTAAACTTCCAGCACGGGCAAGTTGTTTCATGCCGAATTTGTGGCAGTTTTGAAGGCCCGACTTTCTGATGGTCACTAGCTGTCTGTCATCGACCCTGGCCACAACGTCTCTAACAAGGTCCCTGGCCATGTCCATCTTATGGAAACTCTGTCAAGGCCAAGCGGTCTTTCCCACCCTATAACAATCCCTCTGGCTATTTAACATAGCCATGGAAAATGGCCCATTTATAGATGGTTTACCTATAACAAATGGTGATTGTCCATGGCTATGTTAAATAACCAGATAGTAATGGGTATAGTGATAGTGGGATATACCCTCTGGTAAATGTTTTCAAACAACTATGGAAAGATCCACCATGCTATTAATTGGACAACTCACCATTTCAATGGCCATTTTCAATAGCTATGCAACAAATTACCAGAGGGTAGAATTTTCTAATGACAGAAACATCCCACTTCTGGATTCCACCTGCGCTGGGAGATAACCCAACAGTCCGTGTGCAAGTTCTTCACAAAGTCCGCTGTTGCTGCGGCCTCCGTCTTTTTGCCTCCGCAAACGTTGGATCAAACAAGTGGGCTCCGAAAGTTTCAGCGAACCCCCTGGAATCGGAATGGGAATGGAGAATCTCAACCTCCAACAGACAGTTTGATCATTTCTGACTCATAGAGTTTTGCAAGTGAAATCTTCATATACTCCCTCGTGAAAGAGGACGTGAAAAACCAACTGCATCCAAATTTGCTGTTCATTGATGTTCCTATTATATAGACACGTAGGACACATACCCTCAGGAAACCGCAATCGAAAATCTCCATTCATAGATAATTTTCCCATTAACACTTGCATGTCCGGAATTTCTCTGCCAGCCACGTTTGATGACACCGAAGGGTTTTCCTGCAATTGCTGCTGCACCTCTCGACGCAGCTTTGTCTTCATCCAAGTCCATTTCCAAGTCAGCCTTCAGCTGGTGGCCAGGCGGACTCGGAGTAGATGAGTAGATGCTATCATACCAGTTATGGCGTTGAGTGGAAACGAAAAGACTGAATAAACAACAGTTTCCAACGTGATTTTCACGGTTTGTTCCATCCTCACGTTGTATGCAGGGCATTTCTAGACCTTGAAAGCAACTGATCGCCTTGGAAGCGGAACATCTGGTTGGCCCCCGGCTTCGCGTTGTTTTCACCAGGCCTTGTTCTTGGACTTCTCTGCAATGAGCGTCAAGTCAGCCTGGCAACGAAGAAAATCTCAGTTAAAAACCCGTAATTCTGAGGTTTTCGTGTCTTCCATGTCTTAATTCATGTTCAACCCCAAACCTAGGATTTAGATTTATATAGTGTTTACTCATTTTAGGTGTTCACGAAAGCTATTATTGATTATCATAAGTAAATAAGTTATGTTTGCGAACACTCCAGGATCCAAATGGGATAATCAACGCACATTCCAATCATTCCAGGCCTCCCGCTTCTTGGCGGCGTCTGCCAAAGTCTCCTGTGAGTCAACTGCTCAAGAAACCTGCATAGAATGCCGCATTGCAAGTAGTGTGTTCTCTCTCTCTCTATATATACTTACTATATGAAAGGGCATAATGTGTGTTATGCGAGTTATGTGCGTGCGTTTGTTGCATAATGGAACTGGAACATGTGTATATAAATCATATTGTGTGTGTCGATGATTGTCGACGTAGCAATATTTCATACATTGCAGTCATGTACTGATCAATATATCTTGATGAAGCGCATTGAACTGCAATGACTTGTACTATATATATATGACATATTAAAACCATTCTTAAAATCATCAACATCTGTAAATGCAAATCCCAATATGAATCCAACGGCCCGAAGGGCTCTGTTGATGTTGCACTTAGTCGTCCTCGTATTTCTTCTGCGCGCTTCCCTCGTCCATCTTGGCCAGAGCTATCTCTTGCTCGATGTCGGACTGACGGCAACACCGCCCGATAGAAGGGAGAACACGGCCCAATGGATAGTGGTAATTAATCACCATCAACTCCTTGGTGTTGGGTCAAGCAATTATAATCACCATCATTATCATCATGCATACATTATCATATACATTACTAGTATCTAATAACCAAGACAAATTTGATTTTGGTTGAATGAGGCTGATGTTTTTTTTTAATGATGGTTTACGATTCAAATACTATCAAATCCTTTTGTTGCGCCAAACATTACTACACGGCTTTTGTTGGGGGTACAATCCCCAGGAAGGGCGCAGTAAGGAGCCCAATATTACATTTTACGGTAGGACGAACAAAACCACGATAGGTACGGGTCAAAAGTGCCTACACTTCTGTCAAAGATGTTATATAAACAGTTTCCATCGACTTAGAAAATGAACACATTTTCGGGTTGGCCGGGTGAGTGATCTGCAAAAAACATGCACTCACAAAGTCCACAAAGGTTTCGTCAGTGGGAGTTGCGTCATCCACACTAGCTACAGGCTGCTCACAAATCAACACGCCCCTGCTTCGCTAAATTATGACATACACTGCCTTTCCTGTCTGCTAATGGAGCTGATTCTACAGGTGAAATCCCAAGTCAAAAACGGATTTCAATCCACCGTTGTGTTCCAATAGTGTCAGTAGTTCACATCCCTAAGATCCATCCAGTGGTTTTACCTAGGTAAATTCCTTGGGCTATTAGGGACTGTGAATATGCAAGGCATGACTCAACTCCCTCCTAAACGTTGACATTCCCTCTGGAAAACGTTGCACATGCTGAATTGCCATGCTGGAAAAACCGGCCTGCTGTTTTCACCCGCTTGGATGGTAAAAGAGAGGTAATGCACTATTATTGAAATTTGAAATGGGTTAAATAATGGTTAGATACTATGAACGATGATATCAACCAAAATATGCCATGTTACCATATAATCATGTTACCGGATGTTACCGGAACCACCCGACTGGAACACGATCCCAGCTGATGATCCGCCCAGCCTTCAGGGAATCCATCATGGACAGAACTCCATAGCTCTGTTGAGTCTGGCGGATCCGGATGACTCGGATGTCGTGTCCCACAAATTCACCCATCAAGGAGTCGACCTGTTCAAAAGAAAATTGCTCATCAAACATGGAATGGACATATGACAAACATATTCAACAATATATTTTGCGAATCAAAAGTCGGAATTGGGTCAACAAATGTCAAAAAAAAACTATATCAACCTGCAAGAACAGGGTAGCACAGGACTATGTTGCACCAGGATTTTTGAGATATTGCATAATTAAAAACATCAAAACGGATTAAGCGAAGAAATTGGTATGATATATATATATATATATATATACATATATATGGTCCCCTCCCACAACCTACTTTGCTACAAGGTAGCAGAAGGTAGTTTGTTTGTTTTTTTTTTTGGGGGGGGTGGTCTAGCATATATATATATATGTATATATATATGTATGCGTGTGTTTGTGTGTGTTTGTGTGTGTGCTGATCAAACCTGAAAATAATCACCCACCAAGATTACTGTACTTATTTTTTACATTTCCATGCCTACTATTAAATTTATCATTAACCACAAAACTGTATTACTGTCATTGTCACTATTTTCATGAATTATCATGAAGAGAATCGTAATGGTTTATATTAATTACCCATGATTCATCATGCATTCAATGGGTCTCAAGAGAATTTCGAACAATCCCCTATGACTTTTGACCTATGTCCCCATTTTACCAGCACTGTACATATATATATATGTATATATATATATATATATACTGTAAGTACATTTTGGGCAAATTATAATAATTCACTGATCTGAAATAAGGCTATTAATAGGGATAGTTACCCCTACTAACCATCATTACAGTGAGAACAGT
>Ga0126342_10018417_pt1 | contig 11976 bp, 8 predicted proteins | sample Cyp1metagenome_FD_92528 | JGI IMG/M metagenome (GOLD analysis project Ga0126342, IMG submission 92528) | Coral microbial communities from Lord Howe Island, Old Settlement Bay, Australia - Cyphastrea 1 metagenome | ecosystem: Host-associated > Invertebrates > Cnidaria > Coral ... | reverse complement strand
TTGGCTGGAAATTGACCTCAAAGTTGCGCCAACACACTCCCCGAATCGCACCGGAACCTACTTGAACCTGGCCCACCTCTGCACCAAGGCGTTCCGGAACCTTCTCCGAAACCTTCTCCAGACCTTCCATAACCTCGTTGAACCTGGCCCGGCTTTGCACCAACATCTCCCGAAACCTTCTCTGACACCTTCCGGAACCTTGTCCTGGCCAAGGCCTTCTCCGGAACCTTCTCCGCAACCTTTTCCGGAACGTCGTTGAACCTGCTTCTCCGGCACCTTCCGGAACCTCGTTGAACCTCGCCTCGCTCTCCACCAACGCCTTCCAGAACCTTCTATGGAACCTCGTTGAACCGGAACCTTCCCGGAACCTTCTTGAACATGACCTGGCACCTGCACCAGAGCCTGGAACCTTCACCAGAACCTTCTCCAGAACCTTCTCCGGAACCTTGTTGAACCTGACCCGGCGCCTGCACCAAAGCCTCCCGGAACCTTTTCCGGAACCTTCTCCGAGACCTTATTGAACCTGACCTTTTCCACACCAAAGCCTCCCGGAACCTTCTGGAACCTTCTCCGGAACCTCGTTGAACCAGCACCAGTGCACACCGGAGCTATTCCATTAGCTTACGCTGTTGGGGAAAAATGCAAATAGATAAACATATGGCACATGTCTTGGGTATAAAACTAGTACATGTAGTATTTCATACTCAAAATGTGAACAAACACAATAGTAGTAATATTAATCATCATCATCATCATCATCATCATCATCGTCATCCTCATCCTCATCATCATCATCATCATCATCATCATCATGTGAATGGTAGTCATAATGGTGATACTAGTAATAAATAACAAAAAGAAGAAGAATGAGAAGAAGAAGAAGAACAACAACAACAACAACAATTGTTATAATAACAATATATATATATATCCATCCATCCATTCCAAAGCCACCTCAAAGGCACCACAGGAAATGATGCGCTGCAGAAATCGGCAGCAGGGCCGACAGGGCTCTGGCACGGCCAAGCGCCTCACATGGCACACAAATCATTGTTAAGTACAATGATATTGATAGTGTATCTCAAGATTATTCTATGCCTATGAGTCTATCTATATATATATATATACATTCAAATATCTGCATATATATATATATACACCCTATATTGTTAAGTACAAATTACAATGAGAAATTGTCGGATATTGCCGGATGTTTTGTCCAACACATTTCCCGTAAAATTGGGAAGTTAATGGATTTTTTATTTTGGGGTCGCAACCTTATCAAATCGTTAAATCTCTATGGTTGATACCAAAGTCCCCCAATTGGGCTGGTTGAACCACCGGCTACTTTTTTTGAACCATGATTATCCATGAATATCTAGCAATAAATCAGAGTCAGAATACCGTTTCTCCAAGTAGAGTGACGACCCTGCCAAATATGGGGTTGGAATATTAAATTTAGACTCTTCAGGGTCCAGCTGCTAGTTTGGAGGGATGGTACGCCATTTCAAACGTAAGTTGTCTGAAAATATGGTACCCGTTTTTAAAAAATGGTTTACCATCATTTCCGAATTGTGGGTAGTTTTCTTCATGTTGTGAATATCCCCCCAAAAAAAAAACAATCAGACAGGCCAAAATGGGAAGAATTCAATGATATAGGTGGTTCACTGCCATAGAAGTTATCATATCAGTATCCCCATGATGGGTTGCATTATATATATACATATAAGGGGTTCATTCAGTTCATAATCTTAGTCGTAAAGCAATGAACCACCTAATGTTGATGGTATATACCACCCACTTGTGGTAAAATTGGGGATGGTGGATCCTATTGCTTCACTAAGAGAAAAACATTTAAAAAACACCCATGCATCATTAATAATCACTATGTTAAGTACCAATAACCACCCATGTATGCATATATATATATATATAAAGTACCAACGGTCACCCATTAACAATCACTGGTTATTAAGTACCATTAATAATCACTGATCATAAAGATATATTAAGATCACCATCTCTCTCTCTCTCTCTCCATCACACATTAAGATCACCATCATGTTAAGGTGATTATTAAGATATACTAAATAATGAATTATTAAGTAACACTTAATGATTGGTGATTAGTAACATGACTGTAATTGCTGATGAATATTGTTGTTTTACCCACATTACATGAATATTAAGATAGTGATTGTTAATAACATCATGTTAATAACCTCTATTATAAGTCACCATTATATATATATATATATATATCACTTATCATGTCAACCCTGGGTTAATAAACCCCTAGGCTGTTTAATTGGGAAGGTACCATTTAAGTATCAAATCATGACTATTGGGAGAATACCCTCCTAATTAATAAACCATGGTTTATTAATCCGGGGTTGGCATTATATATATATATATATATATCACTTAACATCATGTGATTAATTGGTGATTAATATATCATGATTGCTTATCATATTATCATGCTATCATTATATTAATCATCTTAATCATTATAATTATAGCTATTATGTAATAAGATGATTAATATATAGTTATAATAATAATAATGAGTATAATGATAAACCATCTTATTATTGGTAATTATTTATCATTATAATCACCAATCATCACTTCAATCGGATCTCCTGTTCCATGGCCATCTCCATTCGATGCACCTCATTGATGCCTGCGACCGCGTGGGTCCCGCGCTGGGCCCTGACTCCAGTGAGAGCCGCGACTGCCTCGTGACGTTGAAGCCGGGCCGGGCCGAGGTGGTGCGGGACACTGTCCTTGCGAGTGGTTTAACCATGGGCCACTACTCTAAGTGGATATCTCGTTTTATATAAAAATATCTACTTTATACTTGTACGGTGTATATATATACATACTGCCTATATCATATATCACTATATGTAACATATAAATGTACATAATTATGTGTATATATACATATAGTTTTGTATAATTTGATATATTTTCATATAGCACCTAAAAATGTGATGCCGAAAATAAGGAAAGCTTTAATCATGGGCAAAGACATCATCAAACGACCATCCTGAAGAGGCTTGCTGGGATGCACGTCCAAATACTTCGATGGACGATGAAGTTCACGCGTGTTTTCGCCGGGCTTGCAATTGGTAGATGGTAAAACCCTAAAATCACAGTAATTTCTGTGGATTTGCCGATATGTTCATTTATTTTCGACTAATCCCACTGAGTGGCTGCATACTGCTGAAAAAAGGCCAGTTTCTAACCAGATATAGTAATCCCATGGCCCATCGAAGTGTATTCACGGGAGCCGGAGCTGCCAATACTAAGCTTGAGATTTGAAGATGTCTATCAATTTCCAGGGCACTTAATTGCCAATGATCGGGACAACAGGGAGAAATTTGACAAATCTAATGGCATAATACGGGATAACACTGGCCCACTATTCCATCCTGCCAATAGAGACTATGCAGGAATATGCCAAATACATATTTACCGTCTCCATCCCAATCTATCCCACCTCCATTACCCTCCGGTACTCAAACGTGGCTTGCTCCCCCATTTCGTTCGATGATTTTCGATTAAAACCTCCATGGCTGTACCGTTCATCCCAGTGATGCCTCTCTCGGTGCATCACGCTGACCTTTTGAGCCAACCTCAGAGTGGTAGGCTCGTTGGTGAGGAATTACTGGCTTGGTGACACTGATTGGTGAAAGGTAAAACATGGTAAAACATGGTAAAACATGGTAAAACATGGTAAAACATGGTAAAACATGGTAAAAGTGCCAAGAAACGTTGGAGTTTACAGAACACCCGCATGTTTTGTTGATTTTTGGCCATCAATCGAAGGTGGTTCCATAGGTCTCCGCAACTGCCACAGAAACAATGGAACCACAATGTGGGGAGCACACCAGGCTGCCCAGCTTTGAGGAGCTTTACCCTCTGGTAATTTAACATAGCTATTGAAAATGGCCATTTATAGTGCATTTACCCATTAAAAATTGTGATTTTCCATAGTTATGTTAGTTTACCAGAGGGTAACATCCTCAACCAACAGAAAAAAACAATTGCGACTGGCTAAACTCACATGTTTCAGGGGCTGCATACCCCATGAAACCGTTGGTCGTCATGATTGTTTATACTTTACAGATCTTTATAGCGTATTTATACCCCATGGTTGTTGCATAAAATCATGTGCTCTGTGCCATTGTCCGCGTTCTCAATTTCATACCTCCATGTTCGTCAACCTTTCACCATGTTCACCCACTATTTTTGGCTCACATCGCCATTCTTCTTGGTGAAATCTAAATGTTTATGGAGGAAATACCCAAGTGTTAGTTGATGTTTTTTAGGTTGGTGATACCCCAAAAAGAAAATAAAGCCCTGCCAAAAACAAGTTTGATGCTTACACATCCCAGTGTTTCTTCGTTACGACCACAAGTTCGAACTCACCGTTACCTCCCCATTATTCTCAAGTATTTAGCAGAGAAAAACACATGTGCTAGATCAATGCCCAATATCCCATTTTGGTTGACTAAAGCCCAAAGCTTGCTGCATCCATGTTTGCTGGTTCTGGTGATATTCCATCTTCCACTGGTTTAACCTCCATATTGCATGCTTATCTCCCCATCAACCCTCCATTTTGCATGCTTAAATTCCCCTTTTCCATCCTATTCTTGGCGATTTCCCCATGTCTTCACCCAACGTTTCTTGCGCCCAGGCAGCTCATAATCCAACTTGTCCAAATTCGTTACCCGACTCGGCGACATGATGGACACTTGCTGGGATGATGACCTCACTAAGGCGACCGAGTACCCAGATGTGTGGTAAATTGGTGACTATAACATCTCCATCCATCCGTCCAGCCATCCATCCGTCCAGCCATCCATCATTCAATCTATCCAATCTAAGAGAGAGAGAGAGAGGGAGATGTTGCGCATTGTGATCAAGAAGTATTATCAACATAAATATACATATAATATCATATAATGCCTCTTGATATTATCATTATAATACCTCTATCATGTAACATAATATCATATTAAGTACCATGCACGTAGGTAGGACATAGAACGGTTCATGATCCTTCTCTTAGAGGATGGTGCATCCAACATTCCCAAGAGGAAACCAGCAATGCACCACATCTATGCAATGGCTAAAATGGGGAAGTTGATGTAAGTTGTAATGTTGCAATAAAGTCAGGGGAAAGCCCGGCTCTCAAGGGCCACTACCCTACAGCAACTATCGCTTGATGGAAGTCCCATGGCACAATCATCACATCATTGTCATCATCACCAAAAAAAAAAAAACATCATTAACAATCATTAGCTATCATGAAAATCCACTATTAACCACTACTAACCATTACTATCCATCATTAACCATTAAAATATCCCATCTCCTGGCCCCATCATGAACTACTAACCATTAATTTGTTATAAAAATCACAACATTAACCATAATTAACCATCATTAACCATCATTAATTGGCGGAGTTAACCATCATTAACCACCATTAATCACAACATTAACCATCATATCATCATTAACTAACATTAACTAACCATTTTTCAACCATCATTAACCATCATGGTTAAATCCACTAATACCCTCTGGTAATTTAACATAACTATGGAAAATCACCATTTTCAATGGGAAAATCCACTGTAAATCGCCATTTTCAATAGCTATGTTAAACTACCAGAGGGTAACTAACCATGACCATCATTTTTTCGTCGCTTCGCCATACTTCGCCAGCGGCCAGGCCTCTTTTTATCTAGGCTTTGATCACCTCGTCTCGCTGGCCCCGGCCCGCCACCAATGGGCACCGGAAAATCTGGGGCACCTTTTTTTTGACTGGGAAAATATGAGAAAATCATAGGCCATAGGAAAATCATAGGGGATCTAGAAAATCATACAGGAAATGATAGAAAATCAATCTTCAATCATCAAAAATCCATGAAAATCCATCTTTCATCATCTTCAAACTCAGAAGTGATGTGGAAAAAGGGGATGAGACTTGCTAAAATTTGCTAAACAAGGCGAATACAAGAGGCATGCGTTCCGAAGGAAAATGCGATCGATGAATCCAAAGTCAACCTTTCTTGAAACCATCCGGATGCCCGGATGACGATTGTGAAATCCCTTCAACCTAGAACCTTAGGACGTCTCAAATGAATCTCTTTATTGGGATGCCAGGATCCCAGGATCAGCATGCCGACGATTTGAACCGGGAAAAAACTCCGCATGACGATGGTTATCCCTGATTGAGTTGTGTTACCCTCATCCCATGAAAAACGGGTTGGTTGAGAAGGATTCCCCTAATGGATTTTGATCTCATCCTCGATCTATTGGATAGTACAATCCCCGAACTAATCATCAACCAACAGGGGTTTTGAACACTGCCCAAGTGCAGCACCTTGCCGGGGTGAAAAAAACACGATGCGAGTCACCACCAGGTTGGTCGGTGGCTTTCACTATCCACTTTCTACACCTGAAAACATTAATTAACAGCCGAAGAAAAACAAAACATACCCAACTTTAACTCAACAGATTGTGGCAAACACTACCACATACCTCATTTACAAGTTTTACCAGGCTTTACCAGTTCAAGGGTGTGAAAAGCCGTGCCCCAAAAAAATGCGTTCTGAGTGCGTTTACAACATTACCTAATCCCTTCCCCCTGGTATTGAATCGAATATCCCCTGAAACGAAACCCTGGCTAAATATTGGATCTATATACTGCATATACAAATATACAGGCTATAAATGCACCATTCCAGCAGGAATAAACCATCATGAGCCCCCGTGTTTGATGGTGAGACCCCCTCATGGTTTGCATGATGGGTGCAATTCCTCAATATACAGACCCCATTAAATATATATATATATAATTATATATATATATTAAAATGATGGGTCTTCCAGCAAGCCTTGTTTGATATTGTTTGATGACCGGAGGGTTTTCACCAACATTCCATGAAATTTCCCATATGAATATCTATCCAGATCATATTCCAGTAACATTCTATGAATAATCATATCACGAATTGGATGGGAACACTCTTGAAGCTGGATGGGAACACTCTTGAAGTAACTTCACCACCAGTTTACTTCACCACGAATTGTGAAGCACTTACCATCTGGTTATTTAACAGTTCGCCATGGAAAATCCCCATTTTTAAGAACGGTAAACCATGGTAAACGATCTATTTCTATGGGCCATCTGGCTACCATGGCGAACTGTTAGTCTATTAGTCATAACCAGAAGGATCAGAAGGTAACCTATCTTAGCCTATCTTAACCACTTTCACCAAGCTTTCACCAAGCTTTCACCAAGTCACTACATCCACTTTCTCGGGGCTTGGACAAGACGAAGCTGCTGGTGCCCGCAGTGCCCGTCGTGCCCGAAACGGAGCCCGTGGTGCCCTCTTCAGCGCCTGCCTGGTGTTCCTCGAGCCATTGCTGTAGATCCAGCACCTTGGATCTACAGCACGACATATTTGGAAATAGCTATTGAAAATGGCCATTTATAGTGGATTTACCCATTAAAAATTGTGATTTTCCATAGCTATGTTAAATTACCAGGGGGTATGATATGCAAAATGTCAGGATATCTGGGATATCGATGGATATCGGGCATTTTCCATGGTATTTTCCGATGTCGATGTCATTTTGGAGGATGGAAATTCAACGGAAAACAACTCGAAATGGTCGAAACCGAAATGTGTTCTTAAATTCCCCTTCCATCTCAGGTGGATGTACTTTCCTCATAAATCAAGAGAAGCAGACAAACAGTCACCTTCTCAACCGAATCCGATGTTCAAAGGACAGCAATTTCATGATTTCATGGTAATCATCTGGTGGGCCAGATACTTGGCCAACTGATCGGTGAACTTCCCTTTCTCATGAACTGGGGCATCTATCCACCAACTACCCATTTGGGTCAAAGATGACATAAATGTGGATTCCATGAACCATTTGTAGACGATTTTCCTGGGGAAAAAACCCTTTGATCTCCGGGAGACCAATCTCTTGTGATGTTTCTCCAGGATCTTTTCGAGGCCGCCCAGAAGCGCCTCGCGACACGCCTCCATGGCGTTGGGCGCCATGTTGAATTCGTGGCCCTTGAGACCAAAAAAAACAGCTGCGGACGCGATCGGTTCATCGGTTCGAAACGCGGTGGCCATGAACCACAAATCTCCACCTGAATACGGTCCAAGAACCACCAAGAACCCATTTCTGGCACAACCAGAGTCGCCTTGATAAGCGACGTTCGGTCATATAGCTTGATTTCCGGAACATGTGCCACAGCACAATTCAAACTCAATTCAAAATCCTCAAACTGAAGCCCCAAACCCCCCAAAAAAAAGTGAGTTTCAATGAACTTAAAGGCCAAGAAAAGAGATTTACATACACTTTCGATGCCCATACGAAGTCATCCCTGCTTCCCCATATTCATCCCCCCAACCATTCCCAGATATGGGTACCTTGCGCACCACTTTGGCGATGGCCGCAGCCACTTTGGCTTTGTTCCCCGTGTACTCCAGTAGGTGGTAGACCTCAAAACCCAGGAACTGGTCGTCGGGATGATGTCCCCTTTCAGATTGAGAGAGTATGAGTATGGGCATGAAACCAGCAAAACGTGGGGATGACACCATGAGCCATCCCCAAATTGAGGCTTATGAACCTCAATCATGGGATTTGGGTAAATTAAATTGTAATAATTCACTAACCATAAATGTTGGACCAATATTGGTATAATTCCCTTCACTACAGGATGGTGCCACCCAGTTATAAGTTGGTTTATAAGCCATCTAAACAAATATAAGTATCAAGTCCTTGCATTCCTACATCTCCTTGTTTGGACTCCGTTGGCGATTTATCATGCATTATTGCTATATATTGTTGTTATAGTTATAAACCAACTTAGCTAACTATGGGCCCCCATCCTGCAACCATCATTCCAGATGGGACGTTGGAAAGTGATCCCTTGATACGAGAAGCTCGCGCCAGGACCTGAAGCTGACCCACCTCTGCCTACGGCTTGGGTGGCGGGAGGAACTGGGAAAACCTGGGGGATCAACGCAGAAAAACGCAGAAAAACGCAGCCTTTTTACCAGCAAAAATTAGGGATTCAGAGTTTTGCCAACAAAAAATCGGGGGAATCCAACCGACAAAAACTTGGTTTTTTTTAACATAATTCGGAGTTCAATGAACAAGAATGAAAAATATCCCCCCCATCAGGACCAGAAATTGGTCCAAAAACCATCCAAAACCTATCGATTCCAGGAACCACCAGGTCCTACACAACACTGCACCACTGTCCGGGGGAAGTCAGGTGGTCAGAGCCTTGCCCACCCATGCACTCACTTGGCGTACGGAAGCCCAGAGCGTACCTGGCACATTCTCTGGACATGTCTTTGGTGGCACACCAGGTATCACTGTATAGAGGGAAGAGGAATGGAGTGGAATGGGCTTCTGAAAATTCAAGGAGAAGAAAAAAGAATGATGGTTAGATTGTTTAATCATCATTTTCCCCGCTAAAATGTCAGTTTTGAGGCATTCCCTATTTCCAGATAGACCCAGCAGAAATCGTGCACCAACCTACAGACTCAGAATGATCACTGAATCACTGTTTTGGAGGTTTAGACTATCTACTGCCTACGCATGAAACGCAGCACCAGGGTATAGGATATTGGTTCATGCTGACCCCACGCCTGGTGGGCCCTTCTCCCCTTCCGTCTCACCTGGCCGCCAAGGCAACGTCTGAAAAACGGGGATAAAAAGTGGGCCCCACACAAAATTGAAAATGGGGGCCTGCGTTTTGTAGCTGGGATTCCCCATGTTTATTGGTTCTGGTAATTCGAGTTTTTAGTGGTCACTGCCAGTCTTGTATCTATATCCTTCTTGGCTGTAGGCCAGGTGAGGATAGTCATTGCAGCAACGCAGGACCTCATTCAAATGCATACCTCAGAGAATATGCGGTTTGTAGAATGCCTATAATATATTGTATATTGTATTGGAACCACTCCCCACCACCCGACTCGTGGTGTCCACAGTGTCCACCTTCGCTCCCTTCGCTCCCGCGAGCCGCTCCATCCGTCTGGATCTCCTTCAGAGCCTCGAAACCTGGGCCGGATTCGGCCGGATATGGCCCAGTTCACTGTGGCATTGAACCATCACCAGCTCCCCATTTCTTGTAGTTGAATCACTGCTATTTCTTGTTGTAAAGACCCCATTTCTGTTGGATAAAATCCCTACTTCTCTGAAAAACGTGAACAAATCCAGGCCCAACGAGTCCAGCTGCGCACCTGTCTCACGGTCTGGCGGATCGTGGCACTGGCAGAGCCTCAAAGCCGCAAGACATGTCGAACTTAAGGAACTTCATGGGAATCTTCATGGTGATTTACTGGTGAGTTAATGGGATTTTATGGTGATTTGGTAGGAGCTTTAGTGCCGTTTCGCAGGGGTATAATGGATATATAACCACTAATTAAACTAATTAATTAAACAAATATGGCTGTGTCTGAAATTGGTGGAAACGGTGGATACCCCAAAACATACCCAAACATACCCAAAACATACCCAAAACTACAATTGTGATAGGAAAAATTATGATTCAAAATTGGGTTTGAAGGTACAGTATTCTCAGACAAACCCATATGCCAACCTAAATCATTAAACTACGAGACCATCTCTGGACAAATAATGATTAAAAACTAATTAATAATTAGATTAACTATAGATTGTTTCCAGCCTTCCGGCCTTCCAGCCCCTTGATTCCCTTGATGGTTTCGCTTCAACATTCTATGGATCAAGGTCACCTCGGGCAATATTCACAGGATCCCCCATCCTGTCCAATGAGTCACCCGGACATCATTGGATTATGCATAGCTTAGCCCAGCTTAGCCTAGCTTAGCCAACTGGGCCAAGATCAGGCTAGTCCAGGGGGCAGCAGCATCTGGGGCCCCCTGACTTCAGCATGCCGTAGGCCATGTCTGTCCTCATACATGCGGCTGGAGATGTCTTGTGGAAATCTGACAAGGAAATGTATCCACTTATAGATATCTACAAATAGGTATCTCCCTTTATCCAATTCCATCCCATCTATCCATGAAAAGCTATATAACACACACATAATCATATTTATCATATATCCATGCTAGGAATTCCTAGTCAAAACAGCATTGCAGCCCAGCGGCTTGCTGAACTTTTCCAAGGTACAAAGGATTTGCGCCTGAGTTGAGCCGGTGATCCAAGGCTGGCAGATGGCTATATAGGTTACTGATACTGTAACCCATGTGAAAGCCATTAAAAACCACTAAAAATGGTGATTTCCCATAGTTTACCTACTAAAAACCACTAAAAATGGTGATTTGGCCACAAATTTTCCAGCCATAAAATGGGGAGTATGATCATCGATGATCAGCAAGCATAAGTTTATGGCTGACCAATGGATTTTGGGGCAGGCCGCATTTTCAGACAAACCAAGCAATTGTTCAATTTTTGGTGAGAGAGAGAGAGAGAGCGAGATAGATAGATAGATAGATAGAAAGATAGATAGATAGATAGATCGATGGATGGATGGATAGATGGATAGATGGATAGATGGATAGATTAGATTAGAGTAGATTAGAGTAGATTAGAGTAGATTAGAGTAGATTAGAGTAGATTAGAGTAGATTAGATTAGAGTAGATTAGAGTAGGTTAGAGTAGATTAGATTAGAGTAGATTAGATTAGATTAGAGTAGATTAGAATAGATTAAGATTAAGATTAAGATTACGATTAGATTAGATTTAGATAGATAGAGATAGATAGAGAGAGATAGATAGATAGATAGATAGATGGATGGATGGATGGATAGATGGATAAGATAGATAAGATAGATAAGATAGATAAGATAGATAAGATAGATAAGATAGATAAGATAGATAAGATAGATAAGATAGATAAGATAGATAAGATAGATAAGATAGATAAGATAG
>Ga0126342_10018416_pt1 | contig 11976 bp, 9 predicted proteins | sample Cyp1metagenome_FD_92528 | JGI IMG/M metagenome (GOLD analysis project Ga0126342, IMG submission 92528) | Coral microbial communities from Lord Howe Island, Old Settlement Bay, Australia - Cyphastrea 1 metagenome | ecosystem: Host-associated > Invertebrates > Cnidaria > Coral ... | reverse complement strand
CCGGCCCCATGGAACATATACGCATACTTCTATTAGGGGTTTCATTTAGGGTTTACGTAAGTTATAAAATCTCCCGGCCCCATGGAACATATACGCATACTTCTATTAGGGGTTTCATTTAGGTTTTACGTAAGTTATAAAATCTCCCGGCCCCATGGAACATATACGCATACTTCTATTAGGGGTTTCATTTAGGGTTTACATAAGTTATAAATTCCGGGCTCGCCAAAAAAGTGAAAAATATTGAAAAAGTGGAAATGGCCGAAACGTGTGAAGTCCGCAGAGGGTTCACTTTTCTGACTGATTTTTCTAAAAAGTCGTCTTAGACAACGCAAACCCACAGATGTACCAGAGTCGTAGAACACTGCGCCTGCGCAGAGAAATGAGCTTCCCACTGACGTTCATACGACCATTCCGGGACAACCCTCAGTCCTGCCCGTTAAATTACCAGAGGGTACATTACATTACATTACATACATACATTATACAATGTATAATGTGGTTGTAGTATGTTTATATGGCAGATTTTTCACCCACCCGAAAACAAGACTGTAGAAATAGGCAACTTTGTTGCATGTTGCTTTAGTCCGCACCCGCGGCCGGAGGAAATGCATTGGTGCATTGACTTGTTTTGACAAAAAGCTAAAGTGATGTGAGAAGAATTCATTTGCCACTTGTCTTACTTTGTGTGCATTTCTTTTAAAGCCATATTAAAAAATACCTTGGATTTGGGGTATCATTTGCTGGCATTTGCATTTACACTCTGGTAAACTAACATAACTATGGAAAATCACCATTTTTAATGGGAACACTCACTATAAATGGCCATGTTCAATAGCTATTTCATTTAGCATTTATTCAACATCCTGGGGATTTTTGAGGCCATGATGAAGCGGATCCAGCAAGATATCGGAGGTGCCTGGCAGGGAGAAAGATGCCGGAAGAGCTGTGAGGGTTTAGGGTCATTTGTTTACGACGTTTATGTTTGAATGTCTGAAGGCATCATGGGGTGCTGCATGGAATGTCTGTTTTGTTAGTTTTGCTGTTTTCGAAACGGTTTTTTCAACTGCATTTTTTTGGTGAACTACACGAACTACACCCCCAAACTTGGAAGTTTGCCTCAAAATCCCTCAGGAGTGGATCAAGTCCAACGATTGCTGGGTGAACAGGAGGAGGTGCAAAGTGGGCAGCAGGAACTAGTTAAGTAAGGTAAGTAGATGAAGAGTGCCCTGAAACAATCATCATTTCAGGCTTGCAACAGATTTCTATCATATATCATATAGTTGGGAAACTCTGATTGTCCAACTGGCTTCCCTTTTGTAATATGGCATATCCTGAGTTATATATTTTGGTGTCATCATCTTGAGACAATCTGGTTGGCTGTTTCGGATGCGAAGCTCGTGGTTCTCCCGGTCAAGTTGGATTGAAATGGAGGAGGTTATAACATGTTATAACTAGAGACCATGGAGGATACAGCTATAGCAGGATGGATTTTTCCTTACATATTCTAAGACAAGCTTCTAAGATACAAACAATCCCCGTGGATTCTAGATAAACTCCAGTTGATGAACCAATGCGGAAGTGTCAGGTGCAAGAAGCGCAGCAGGAGATTGCTGCGATGCTGGCAGGGGAAGGCCTGGCCGTCACCAAGAATCATGGGACTTCATGGGAATGGGAATCATCCCAACAATGGCGAAGCTTTCCGAAAATTCCCGAGATTTTTGGAGTGTTTCCTGAAAGATCCTGAAACCAACTGTGAAGGTGTAGGAGAGAAGAAACATCCGCGCAATTGTGAAAGAAACCACTGGTTCTGCACTGGTTTCACCTTCAACAGCATTCCAGAAATCCTCCCACCTCAACGATGTCCCCATGGCTGGGTGATTCAGCAGTGTGCTGCACAGGTGGAGTCGAAGATGCTGAGATGTTATCGGAGTTCAGTCGACTGCAGGCTGGGGATGCACATCTACCGGGAAGGCATCCAGACTTGTGGATTTTTGAGCTGTCCTTTGAAGCAGCAAAAGCTTGTCCTAAAAGAGTTTGGGGATAAAAAGGTTTCCTGTAGATTTTCCCTTCACCATCCTTCACCCAATCTATTGAAGATTCAATCAGAAAAGACTGATCCCAAACATGTGGAAACATATGCGGATGGGTCAAAATTGGTGAACCCCCCAGCGGATTCTCAAAAAACAAAGGTTGGAAAATTATCCCATGGCATGGATACTTGAAACATCACCTGGTGATGTTCAATTGGAACATTTCACCATGCCTGATCCCCCACAACCTCCCATTTCAGAGGTTCAAATCTGCGTGTTGGATGCTTCGATCTCCGCTTCTGCTAGAGTTGATGATCTAAGTCCCCAGCTACAGTGGCTGCTGCAGGAGGAGGCTGCATTGAGCACCTTGACCAAGGCAGATGCTGAGGCTAGATGAGATGGGGAACTTTAGAGAATACATAGACATTCCCATAGGCAACATATATTTATGTATGGATATATTTCACCACATATATATATATATATCATAATTATATATACATATAGTGTGTATATATATAATGTATTTGTACATAAGCAGCGCAGCATGATTGCATTTTTTGTTTTCTTCTTCTTCTTCTTCTTCTTCTCCTTCTCCTTCTTCTTCTTGTTTTATTATTTGTTGTTGTGTTATTATTGACATGTTTTTGTAATTTACATCTCGATGATCCTTACTTGGTAGCACTGCTTTGATCAGTTTTCATTGTTTTTCGAACGTGGTTGTATAATGCCTATTCTTTGTGTCTGGCGACATTGGTTGGATTTTGAGGATAGTAGTTGCACGTTGAGACTTGGCATTGGTCGGAAAAGATTGGATAGGAACATTCTCCAGTTCGCGTCCTTCAAACGCCTTCCTTCAGCTAAAATGAAACCAAAGAATTGCTTGAGCTGCGTTGATGATCCAATCAGATATAATATCACTGGCTAGCCCACAACCTGCGATGATTCAGCTGTGACTCACTGGACGAATCTACGACATATACCCATACAATTTTGGAAACGCTTGTTGAAGGCCTGTACTGTTGTGGCTTACATTCAAAACATCAAGAGGGTTTCTGAAAATAGGGGGTACCCGTAAATCGGTTGATCGATCACCATTCCGCAGTAAAATTGCAATTTTTGGGGTATGCCATCCCATTTTCAGACACACCTAAGTGATTGTTCAAACATGTTGAACACCCACCCCAAATACGGAAGTTGGAGATGCTATGCTTGGACCCTACTGTTGCAGACAGTGATGCATAATGCAATTTTGAAAAATCACCAGGCATCCCAGAAACAATTCAAATTACAGGAAGTAAACTTGGTCAAAACCCATTGGCTGTAGATTTTCCCTCAAATCAACCAAGTGAACCACAGATCTCAAATGATCTCAATCTGAAAATCCACATGAAAACCCGAAGTTCCAAGGGTAAATTCAGCTTCTTAACCCGGTAAACCATGCTAAACCCCAACAACATCACTTGGGAAAAAGCCGTCCTCCCTGCGACCTCCGGGAGGCTCCGGCAACCACCGAGACCCTGGCTCCAGACACAGTCCCAGTGGAGGTGCCAGTTGGGAGGGAACGCTTAGGGCTATCCAGGCTATCCAGGCTATCCCAAAAAAAAACTGCAATCCCAAGCCCTGACCATGATAACATATGATAACTATATCCCAATCAGTTGGGGCTTCCCAACAAAATATGATAACTACATGGGATATAGCTTGGGATTTTTGATGTGATAGATCCACATGCCAAGAATTGATGAGAAAAATAGGGGATCTTCTTTTTTTTTGGCTGGCGATGTCCCAGTAATTAAACAAAATCTTCCACTAAACAGCTAATTCTTGATCCATTGTTAGGGTTGACATAACCACATACCACATTATACCACATTATACAACATTATACCACATTATACCATATTATATATTTACTTGGTTTTGATCCGCATGATAGTTTTACATTTGGCTATGAATGGGCATTACAGTATGAACTTCTTTCCAGGGTAATCATATAAGATCAAACTGCAGAATCACATGTTCTGAGCTTGCTTTAAAGTTCATTGGACTATAAGACTATAAGATAGAAATGCTTCGAATTCTCCAAGATGTATTGACATGTATTGATTGCATTGTCCAATATGGATGCCTAAACATGTCTTCCATTGGCGCCCAAACATCGGATCGTCACTGCCTGTCCTGAGCCCAGGAGACACCACAGCCAGTCTCTGAGGCCAGTGGCATTAAGTGGGGATAGGATGGGGGTTAGGGTGGTATAATGGGATCTAACCATCAAAACTATGGTGCTATGGATACAATTACTGTACTTACTGGTGTTTTTCTTGGGGGTATAATGGGGATGATTACACCCGGTAAATTGGGGAGGCACCCAATTTTCAGACAAACCCAAAGCTGGCTTTATTTTGTATGTCCTATTTGATTTGGGAACCTTTTTTTCCACAGGTAGAGATGGTATAGGACCAAATGCACGATCCACCTGTTTACTGATCTTCCAACTTTGGGAGTAACATCCTATACCCTCTAGTAAACTAACATAACTATGGAACATCACCATTTTTAATGGGTAAATCAACTATACATAGCCATTTTCAATAGCCATGTTAGTTTACCAGAGGGTATTCCATATCATTCCAGTATGTTCCCATGTTGGTTTCAAAGACCTGTCTAGGGATTAAGTCCTCTTTTCACACGTCCTTCTTGGCGGATGTTGGCGGTCCGCTGTTGGTGAAACTTAGCGACCCCAGATGACCCAGCTTTCTGGCAGAGTTGCTCCAAGCCATGATAGGCCAAATGAGATTTGGTTTAGTATGATCACACTAAATCTCCATCATAGTAATACGGCCACATTACCTCTTCATTTCGCCAATTCGACCCCAAATGTAACAGGACAAGGTTGAGCTGGTGGAGAAAGCAACAGTTTCTGGGACTCGGGTGACTCGTTTTTCGTGACTCGGGATGTCACTGGAATGATGGCGAATGCGAGGGGAATCATCCCCAAATGATTGATGATGTATGTATATATGTATTCTGTGAGTTTTGTTTGGAAAAAACCATGGTCAGGATATGTGTTTTTTGGTGTGTATATATATATATATATACATATGAACAGATGGGTTTGTGGTTTTGTTAGGTATACCCACATAGAATATGTAAATTATAATCCTGGCATATCCTGGCCTGTACATGTGGGCCCATGCACCCTCCAGTCATCAAGCTGGTGGCCATGGAAAATCCCATGGCATTTTGAAGCCAGGTCAGCTGGTTGGTTGGAACAGGGAGCGATGAACCCATCATCATTGGGGCATTTTTCGTGATGAGCGTTCTGCGAACATTTCTGAGGCAATATCATATATATATATACACATATATATATATATATGTTAAGTTTGGGGACTTATGTGAGACAGATGAGCCGCTCAAAATATTCGATTATATAGGTTTATTCGCAAGAAACCATCTCTACATAACATGAGTTTAGAAAAAAATGTGATCCTTCAAGGGAGAGTTGTTTTCCGTAGGTTTCGCCTATAATGCTACAATTGCAGCCCGAATCACTTGAGGAACCAAATGGCCTGGGCCTTTTGAAAGGAAACATAATGGCAAAACTTCCAAAAGGATCTGAAAAGAAAGTAGTCATCTGAATAGGATAGCAAGCAGATCCATGGTTAGCTTTGGACATTTTGCTGGGAGCATGGACTCTGCAGGATGGATCTTGTGTCGATTTCATGGTCTTTTTCTCTGTTATATCCCCATGTTCACATGCTCTCTGCGTATAACCCCCCAAAACGGCCATTTTAGCAGCGAGAATGATGATAAACCCTGCCCGATTTTCAGACAAACCCAAACTAGTCCCCCTAAGCCTGAAAGGTTTCGGCTAAGGCGGCAACGCCAGCCCTGGTGCCTGCTTGAGGCATCTTGAGGCATTTCAGGCCGACCAGGGCGAAAGCTTGGCATTTTTTTGTTGCTCTTGATGCCTCTCTTAGACCTTTTTTGGTTGGCGGTTTCAGTGATTTTCAGAATTTTCAACCCTGAGGATGATGATCGAAATTGACAAGCATATTAATGATGGGTTGAAAGCACAAACCAGCTTTGGAGAATTCCTGAAAAATCACATGGACACCACAAATATATGATAGGAAGGACAATTCTCCGAGTGGACCTGGTCATGTTTGGGTGCCATTTTGGATTTTCAAGGGGATGTTAGACTGTTAGACAGTTGAGAAACGGAAAGCGGGAATGTGAACCTCTGGAGATGATGGGTTTGGGATCCGAATCCCCAGAAATGGGTGGCCTAGGGTGCTGCTGAAATGGGTGGCGTTTTCCTACGAAACCTCTGGTTTCATCAGGTTTCAGATACCTATGCCATCCAGAATCAACATTCACATCGAGAGAAGCATCTACCAAACCCTCTGGTCCAATCCATGTTCCACAGAAATAACCCATAGAATCCACTTCGATCGTAATTTTTTCCAGAGAGCATGTGAGATGACCATGGCACAATTTCGATGATCATTTCCAAGAAGTGGTGATGATAAAACTGGTAGCGGGTTCTTTCCCAATCACTGGAATTGACCTATGTCATAGTGGTTTACATCCATACGAACCTTGAATTCTTGACTATCTTACTCTGAAGGCGAAGTTGCATCCTCGTTTTTTTTCCATGTTTGTTTGCTCGAATTGCCCACTTATTTTTGCCAATATCGCCTATTTGTTTTTACTGGGAGTATGCCCATGTTGGTTGGATACACTCCCATTTTTGCTGGCTACATGCCCATTTGTGCTGGCTTTTTAACTGTTCTTTTTGGTTGGAATCCTGTCCTTTTTGTTGATTAATTACACAATCCTCTTTTTGTTGGTTTATTCTATCCATTTTTTTGTATTCGAAACATCATTTTTCCTCAACCCTAGACTTTCATATGTGGACTATTTTGGACTGACCATGGCACAAGGGGTTTTTGGTGAAGGTCCTCCATCGACTGCAGACTGCCAAGCAGATGCAAAAGCTGTGGTCAGGGACCAGGGACGGTAATCTCCGGATATGTTCAACATGGTGTGGAGATGGGTCAGCATGGGACAGCACCTACAGGGGAGCATTTTTGGGATTCACGGATGCAAATCCATTTACCAACTATATCTCGGGCTTCTGCCTAGATGATAGAAGGGACCACATCTTGTTTGGAGATTTCCTAGTTTCTGATCACTGGTTTTAGGAAGCGCGAGGGGCCAGGGGAATGAAGGTTTCAACGTACTTGTCATCGTCAAGAACAGAGGCTTCCTTGGTCGTGGATAGTCAAAATCACTATATTGTCACCGGGAAGGAGCGGCTATCACGTACCATACTCATGCTCAAACAAGGTTTTTGCAGCAGCAGTTCGGTTTCTCTTCAGGTTATATAGTGGGGTCGTGATTGGCTGACTGTGCAGCACAAGTCCACACTCACACATGGTGCATTTGTTGCTTTGATGTCGGAATTGCATGGACCAGAGCAGTGTTTTTTGGTTCAAAGCAAGACCATGTTTCAACTGATTTCGGATACTTCGGCCACATTTGCAAATTTCCAGGCGAGTTTCAGCAAGACAAGCACGCCTCAGCTACAATGAAAGACATGGACGTGCCACAATTACCAGCAGCCCAGCTATGAACTATCCTTACTTTCAGAACACAGTATATAATGTGGATAGACTCTGAGCTGGAGCATCGGATCTACCGACGAACCAGCACTGTGGAATCCGAAACTTATCCCATTGATGATCAGGACGAATGATCCCAGATTTAGTATCAGAATATATGAACATAGAACAACATATAACATCATATAACATCATATATATAACATAAATTAACTATGACAAATCACAGTTTTTTCAAGCTTCCCCGACAGCCAAGTCCCAGCAGAGTCAAGTCCCAGCGGTTCTGGTGGCCGTCCTGGCACTTTGCGACGGGCAGAGGTGACGATGGCGACGGATAATCCGTGACTCCTGTGAAGACGAACTGTGGATGGAGATTTCCTAAGTCATGGTACCCCAAATCATCCAGTCGTCATGGATGACCATCACTTGTGGAAACCATTGGGATCCTGGGCCCCCATCTCCAAGCATCCAAAGAGATTGGTTCAAAGTTTCGAAGACCTCTGTTTTTTTCCGGATTGGACATGGTCATTCCCTAGCTATCGATGGACATGTGCCGCATTTACCCCTTGAAAAGTAGGAAATTAATTCCATTTTTATTTTTTTTATATGTAGATTTCCTTGGAAGCCGCTCTTGTTGGACATCGTTCCAGCATTTTTCATTTGCCAGCTGGTACCTCTTGCTACTTTCAGGTGGAGACTAGCCGAGAGCTTCTTCTCTGACGTTTTTTCTGGCATGGTCTGGGTGCTGAGAATTCGCCTGGGTGGGTCCAGCAATCTGAGACATCCGAAACAGGTAGATGAACATCTCAACCTGGTCCAAAATGGTTTGTTCTGTCCACTTTTTATCCCATATTAGTATTGGTTTGTTGTGGTTTTCCCAACATGTTTCAGCAAAGCCATTTGGTCAAGCCTCATTTGAAGTCTCATTTGAGATTTTGAGTTTGTCCAAAGAAAGGGGTAGCCAAGATCCGGGCGGTCATCATTTCCCCTGCAATTTTTGGGTATACCCGGGTTTCTGAGCAAATCCATTTCCATCATGCTACCGCTTTGTGAACTACAGTAATTTGCGCAATGTTTGGTTTGTTAATTGGCCTTTACCCCTTGGACAGAACTTAGGATATATTAAAATTGATGCATATGCATACCCCATGTAAGAACTGAGCAAGTTCCATTCCATAATATATATATACATATATATATGTATACATATGGAGTTTGCCCGCGATCTCAACATCTACGCAATCACTATTCCTTTCCGATGCTCAAAATTCCTGAGCTTCCGAAACAATAAACCCTAAAAATTGTAGTGCCTTACAGCTCTGAGGCCACAACACCGATGGTTCTTGTCTATGTGTTGCTTTAGTCTTGCTCAGTCGAAATTTTCCTGTTTAATCGACAACAAATCTGTAAATAGATTGCTAATGTTAGATTACCACGTGGTACCACTTTTAAGCCTTGACCACTGCCAGTTGACCTCTGCAACTGAGGCGCTAGGAGAACGAAGGCGACATGGGAACTGTAACAAGACTGATGGAGGTAATGACTGATCATGGGGATATACTGGGGAGACAATGGAGTATGATATGATATGATATATTTATATGATATATGATATGTAATTGGATATAATATATATATACAGTATACTGTGTATATACATATATATATATGTAGATTATACAGTACATGATTTCATGTGTAAACAAGAGAAACCAACGAACCCGAATGCAATCACGTAAAACACTTTTGTGAAACAAATTTTTGAACAGTCCTGTACATGTTATCAATTTTCACCTGTTACCGTACCAGTGCACTGTAGACAGTGGAATGTGGAAGGGGTTGGAGTGCCAAGTGCGGAGCGTGAAGAAAGTGGAGTGTTGAGTGGGGATTGTAGTGTGTCGAGTGTGAAGTCTGAAGTGGGGATTGTGGAGTGTAAAGTGTAAAGTGTGGGGAGGAAAGTGTAAAGTGTAGAGTGTGGAGTGCAACCTGTAAAGTGAAAGGTGTAAAGTATGGAGTGTGGAGTGTCAAGTGTCAAGTGTGGAGTGTAAAGTGTAGAGTGTAGATAAAGTGTCAAGTGTAGAGTGTGGATTGAAAGGTGTAAAGTGTGGAGTGTAAAGTGTACAGTGTAAAGTATGAGGTGTGAAGTGTAAAGAGTATAGTGTGGAGTGTAGAGTGTAAAGTGTGGAGTGTAAAGTGTAAAGTGTAAAGTGTAGAACGTAAAGTGTGGAGTGTAAAGTGTAAAGTGTGGAGTGTAAAGTGTAGAGTGTGGAGTGTAAAGTGTGGAGTGTGGAGTGTAAAGAGTGGAGGGAGGAGTGTAAAGTGTGGAGTGTGGAGTGTAAAGTGTAAAGTGGGGATTGCCGAGTGTAAAGTGTAGAGCGTGAAGCGTGAAGTATAAAGTGTGGAGTGTGAAGTGTAAAGTGTGGAGTGTGAAGTGCAAAGTATAGAGTGTGGAGTGTAAAGTGTGGAGTATGGAGTGTAAAATGTAAGATGTAGAGTGTGAAATGGAAAAAAGTGTAGAGGGTGGAGTGTGATGTGTGGAGTGTAAAGTGTAAAGTGTGGAGTGTAAATTGTACAATGTAAAATACGAGGTGTGGAGTGTGGTGTAAAGTGTGGAGTGTGGAGTGTAAAGTGTAGAGTGTGGAGTGTAAAGTGTAGAGAGTGGAGTGTAGAGTGTAGAGTGTAAAGTCTGAAGTGTGAAGTGTAAAGTGTGGAGTATAATGTGTAGAGTGTGGAGTGTAAAGAGTAAAGTGTCAAGTGACAAGCGTGGAGTGTGGAGTGGAGAGTGTGGTGTGTGGAGTGTAAAGTGTGGAGTGTGGAGTGTAAAGTGTAAAGTGTAGAGTGTAAAGTGTGGAATGTAAAGTGTAAAGTGTGGAGTGTGAAGTGTAAAGTGTAAAGTGTGGAGTGTGGAGTGTAAAGTGTAAAGTGTAGAGTGTAAAGTGTGGAGTGTACTGTAAAGTGTGGAGTGTGGAGTGTAAAGTGTAAAATGTAGAGTGTAAAGTGTGGAATGTAAAGTGTCAAGTGCCGAGTGTGGAGTGTAAAGTGTAAAGTGTGGAGTGTAGGGTTTGGTTTCTAAAGTCTAGAGTGTTGAGTTTAAAGTGTGGAGTGTGGAGTGCAAAGCGTAGAGTGTAAAGTGTGAAGTGTAAAGTGTGCAGTGTGCAGTGTGGACTGTGGAGTGTAAAGTGTAGAGTGTGGAGTGTAAAATGTAGAGTGTGGAGTGTAAAGTGTAGAGTGTAAAATCTGAAGTGTGGAGTGTGAAGTGTGGAGTGTGGAATGTGGAGTGTAAAGTCTAGAGTGTTGAGTGTAAAGTGTGGAGTGTAAAGTGTGGAGTGTAGAGTTTGGAGTCTAAAGTCTAGAGTGTTGAGTTTAAAGTGTGGAGTGTGGAGTGTAAAGCGTAGAGTGTAAAGTGTGTGGGGTGTAATGTGTGGAGTGTGGAGTGTGAAGTGTGGACTGTGGAGTGTAAAGTGTAGAGTGTAGAATGTGGAGTGTAAAGTGTAGAGTGTCGAGTGTAAAGTGTAGAGTGTAAAGTCTGAAGTGTGGAGTGTAAAGTGTGGGGTGTAATGTGTAAAATGTAGAGTGTAAAGTGTGGAGTGTAGAGTGTCAAGTGCCGAGTGTGGAGTGTAAAGTGTAAAGTGCAGAGTTGAAAGTGTAAAGTGTGGAGTGTAACGTGTGGATTGTGAAGTGTGGAGTGTAAGGTGTAAAGTGTAAACTGTAGAGTGTAAAGTGTGGAGTGTAAAGTGTGGAGGGTGGAGTGTAAAGTGTAGAGTGTAAAGTGTTGAGTGTAGAGTGTGGAGTGTAAATTAAAGTGTGGAGTGTAAAGTGTAAAGTGTAGAGTGTAAAGTGTGGAGTGTAAAGTGTAAAGTGTGGAGTGTAGAGTGAAGTGTGGGGAGTGTAAAGTGTAGAGTGTAAAATCTGGAGTGTGGAGTGTGAAGTGTGGAGTGTTCAGTGTGGAGTGTAAAGTCTAGAGTGTTGAGTGTAAAGTGTGGAGTGTGGAGTGTAAAGTGTGGAGTGTAGAGTTTCCAGTCTAAAGTCTAGAGTGTTGAGTTTAAAGTGTGGAGTGTGGAGTGTAAAGCGTAGAGTGTAAAGTGCTAGGTGTAAAGTGTGGAGTGTGAAGTGTGGACTGTGGATTGTAAAGTGTGGAGTGTGGAGTGTAAAGTGTAGAGTGTGGAGTGTAAAGTGTAGAGTGTAAAGTGTAGAGTGAGGAGTGTAAAGTGAGGAGTGTAAAGTGTAAAGTGTGGAGTGTGGAGTGTAAAGTGTAAAGTGTAGAGTGTAAAGTGTGGAGTGTAAAGTGTAAAGTGTAGAGTGTAAAGTGT
>Ga0126342_10018415_pt1 | contig 11977 bp, 1 predicted proteins | sample Cyp1metagenome_FD_92528 | JGI IMG/M metagenome (GOLD analysis project Ga0126342, IMG submission 92528) | Coral microbial communities from Lord Howe Island, Old Settlement Bay, Australia - Cyphastrea 1 metagenome | ecosystem: Host-associated > Invertebrates > Cnidaria > Coral ... | reverse complement strand
CGATGGTGGTGGATTTGGTATGTTATCAGTATTGGCCGTTTCAGGGTTTGGAAAAATGGGATTGTTAATAACAATTTCGGGTTCATGTCGAAGTTGATTCCCAGGTCTAGGCAACTGCTCTGGCATTGGTCCAGTTTGGCTGGAAAGTTCCCTGAATTGAAACACACCATTTCCACTGCGTTCAGGAAGCTGATAAAGCCCTTGGTTTGAGTCAGTCACGGCTCCGGCTTCATTTTGAGACAGTGGGCGCACATGCTCTGGAGCGCAACGAAACAATTTCGTTAGATGGCTGATCCAAACCAGATTTTGTCCTTCTAACATCAACACCTTGGCCGGCCCATGCCAGGAACCAGGATTGGCGCCTTTACCATCTTTCCAGTACATGACATGTTCTCCCATGGAGAAACGAATGCGATCTGGTCGGGATCTGGCATGAAGCGCTCTTCTCAGGGATTGGCAATGGTCAGCCCGGACAAAAGCAAGACGAGCCGTCTCTCTTCGAGACAATTGGTCATGAAAACGTGTTCCCTCGGTCGAGGTTTCATCCAAGGCTCGAAAGCTGGCACTATCCAAAGCATCATTAGAATTACTCCCAGGAACAGGTTTCATCTTACCTAATACCCAAAGTTCTGGAGTATACCCTTCATGCCGAGACATGGCATTCTTAGCGTTGCACAAATGGATTAACCCCTGCGTGAAGTCATCCCAATTTTGAATTGGTCTCTCACTGTGGTATTTATCCAACATGCTCATCAGGGTGGCTCCATGTCGCTCAGCCCGGCCGAGTTGCCAGTGGGCATCAGTGGGAATCACATAACTCCTAATGGAGTGTTCTTGGAGAAACCTGGAAAATTGTTCACTGTTGGCTTCCGTGGCACTATCGAACATCACTGTTTTTGGTGGCCCCGCCCAACGCAACCAGGCATTCGAGAAAGCTTCTATCAGACCCTCGGTGGTTCGTTGTTGATAAGGAATGGCAACATGATAGTTGGTGGCTGTGTCAATGAAATGAAAAAATGTATATTGTTTGCCATGTGGATCGGTCCATTCTGCTCCATCAAAGGAAACGAGGTCATTGAAATCTCGTGGATCTGAGAGCTTTCCAGGGCGTGCAGCTTTAGGGAGCTGGTGTTCGTGGCACACTGGGCAAGAGAAGTCCGTGACCGCACTGACATCCTTCTCATTCCAACCATATCTCCGTAAAGCCAGCTGCAGGACTCTGTGGTCAGGGTGACCCAAGTTCTGGTGAATTTTTCGAATTTGGTTCTGTGTGTGTATGTCTAGTTGAGTGAATTTTGGTCCATGGGTTATGGGATTTGGGTGGTTATTCGGGATTATTGAGTTGGGATTATCTTTAGGGTCCTTAGGGTTCTCATCGGATGCTTCACCATGGTTCGGAGATATGGAAGTTGAGCTATCCAATGGCCTGCTCTCAATGGACTCAACTTCAGGATTTTCTCTGGCACGCTTGGCTTCACGGTCAGGCATGGTGAGATCGGTCTGATTTGGTCGTTTGTGACTTGCAAAAACCGTCACAAGCAATTTTGAAGGGATGCCTGATCTGATCTGCTGACGATGTGACAGAGTTTCCCAATGTTCCCACTGTGAATCTTCAAAAATCTTCAGGTCGGTGCGGTGTCTCCCTATGGCTCTCCTGAAAGGAGCTATCCCCTTTTCTCCAATTGGACAAACCCTCATGCGATTAATGCCACGGCAAACATCCAAACAAATGATTTGTCTATCGGGATACCTGTCTTGAACAGCTTGGAACAACGGGCCATCTCGGATGACAACAGGTCCGGGTTATTGCCGATGCAGTGCCCGAGGACCGCTGCACCGAAACCAGGGCCGTAGCTAAGCGCCACCAGCATCCGAATCCGCGGTGTCCTCCTCACGGAGAGCTTGCGGAAAGGAAGCGAGAACTCTGCTGCGCACCACTGCCAGATGCTCCAACACCTCAAAGTCATGGGGGCCGCCAAGTGGCCAACCTAACCTGCGCTGCAGCGGGTCAAGGACAGGTACCTGAGGTCGATGGTTTTCAAATGCTGAGCACTCCCAGCAAAGATGTTCCCAACTGGGAACCACTTTTTCCCCGCACCAAACACAATCAGGAATAGTGATACCCTGAGACATTACTTGGTAAACAGCTGAACTGTTTGCAGCTCCAGTGAGGACAGCCCTAAAATGGTTGTTGCCTTGATCAAACATCTGAGCAGCAAGCTTGACTCTCTGAGGGTCATACGGCACATTGGACAAAAACCGGCTGTCCCTGCGTTTTTTTCCGAGGAAACACGACCATCTGAAGCGTCTCCAGCTCTCACGAACCTGATGCAGGACAAGATCCTTAGGATCATTGATGAGGTCCAAGCGACCAACCTGATCATGCTCCCAAATTAAGGACTCCACTGGGTACCAGCCGAACTGCACCAGGGCTTTGTGAATCCGACGAGTCCAAATGCCATCTCTGGGAAGGCCAGCAGAGACAGCAGTTCTAAGCTCACGGACTGCGGCACAGAGAGCTTGAAACTCTGGGCAGAAACTGTGACCCTCCAGCAAATTACGTAGGTCACGAGCACACATCCTTTGGACATATCCAATATTGCGGTAAAGAGCAAACAAGGCATTCTTGGACTTTTCAGGGAAAGCATCAAACCACCAACCAAAAGAAGCCTTTGGGATGATTCGCGTTCGATACAGGGCACTGCGGGTTTGCAGTGGCAACGGTGCTCGACAGAGGCGAGCAGCCATCTGGAGGGAACTAGCAATTCTTTGAGATCCCGAATCCCCCAAAGCATCACTCAGCGGTCGAACCCAGTCGATCCCCAGAAGCCGGATCTGGGAGCAAATCTTTTTTCTGTCAAATCCAGCTTTTAAAAGAGCATAGGTTTGGAAACCACTCTGGCTAAAAGCCACAACTTTGCTGTCATTCTCCACAAGGCCAAGTTGATGGCTCCAAGATTGCCAGTGACGCCATGCACGGAGGAGACTTTTGATCGTGGGAGCGACCAACAATCGATCATCGAGGAACACACTTTGAATGTGGCCCGCATGGGAGACCGAAGCAGTAGCCTCTGCAAGAACCACCACAAGCCCCAGAGGTGAGAGAGGATCACCTTGGAGCATGCTAGAGGACACAGTTTGAGCTCCACCGGCACTGAGATGGCCGAGCTCCATCCATCTGTTCTGGTTGCCCCAAATCTGTCGCAAGAGGCTAAGCAGCGTTTCAGGCCACTGGTGAAGACGGAGGTGCGCAACAACCAACTCCGGGTGCAACATATCGAAGCATTTCTGGTAGTCCAAGGCCAAAGCAGCTGCTCCTTGTTCAAGATGTGGCAGCAAGGAAGCCACAGCAGTAGTAACTGAACGACCTTTCAAGCCACCATGACAGGCTCGGGGCGCAACCCCAAGGAGCCAAGTTTGAAGCAAGGGATTGCGCGTCAAGGCACTGATCAAAGAGCGGTACCAAATGCTGAGCACGGCGATGGGACGCAGGTCCTTGGCATATACCGGCCCAAAGCCTGGGTTTTTTCTCAAATGAACTTGTCTGATATCATTCCAAACCTTTGGCCAGGTACCCTTGGCACTCCAGCGACGAACCAGGGCAAGGAAAGTGTCGAAAACTTCAGTTGGCATGGCAGCCATCTCAGCGCCAGTCCAACCGTCACAACCTGCAGCGGAGCCAGCATTTCTTTGAGCCGCAGCAGTGAAATCTTCAACTGTCGGCACCCAGTCCTCCATGGGGAAGGGGAGCCGCCATTGCTGAGTGTCGATCTGTTGGTGGAGATCTTGCAAGCGAGGAATTGTCACGTTGCGGTGCCAAATAGTGGACCAAAATTTTGACAATTGTTGGAAGCCTTCTTCTGCAGAAGACGTAGCGGACCCATCGGGAAAGAGAAGTTCCGGGATGGGTTGGGCATTGGCACCTTGCATCCAACGACTGGCCGCTTTGCCTTGCTCATTCATCAGTCTTTTCCAAACATTGATACGCTCAGTTTTGCTGGCTGCTGCCACCATACTGAGTTCCTTTTCCACAAGCTGCTCGGCTTCTTGCCAAGAGGTCCACACTAAGTTGCTAGGCCAACGGTTGGTGATTTTTTTCACCAGTTCAGGCCCACACGTGCCCTTGGTGAGATGCTGTCTATTTGCTTCACGAATACGACCCAGAAGTTTGCGCAAACCTCTCTCTTTGTATGAGCCGTGTTTGTAGCCACCCACCCGAGTGTCATGACTGGGAACGAGTTGAGGAGCAGTTCCCTTGTTTCTGCAGAAGCCTGAGTGGGTGTTCCCGCCAACCTGTCTGAAAACTTTTTCTAATTTGGCATTGAACCATGCCCATTCAGCTTCAACGTCCTGAAGACCCTCAGCCGGTACAGGAGTGCCATCATTGACCCAAGCGTCAGCGAGGGCGGCTTTCCATTGCTGCCGCGTGAGATGTTCAGGTTGATGAAAACGTCTGGTGGGAACGCGGGCATAAGTGTTGCCATTGACCAAAGTACTTTGAAATTGAAATTTGATTCCAATGTGGTCTCCAAATGCCTCTTGAAGAAAAGAAGCTTCGCCCCGGAGGCCAGAAGACAGGAGAGCGTAATCAATAGTCCGTCGGCCTTTCCATCTAGTCGGAGGAAACTCCCCCTCAATTTCAGCTGCCACATAAGTGAAAGTGTCATCATGAAGCAGAGGGTTTTCCTGCGGAGTCCAGTTCCAATCTCCCAAAAAAACCAAAGGGATGCCTTGAGCAAGGGATTGAAGGCGCCATTCTCCGAGACAAGCCAAAAAATCATCTGTCTCCTGTATGGCTTCATGGCCTTTCCAAACAGAAGCAATGATAACTGTATCCAAATGAACCGCCACAGCCTGCCCGGCTTTTGAGGAGAAGGTAGACACCAGTCTAGCTCTGAGGGTGGATTTGACCGCAACAGCGACACCTCCTCGAAATTGATCCCCGCTCTGCTTGGGCTCCGTGGTCCAAAGTCTGTAGCCGGATCTACCAAGTTTGTGGGCCATGGTTTGTCTGGTTTCGGGATTCAGAAACGTCTCTTGAAGGCATGCAACATCAGGAGTGATCTTTTTGTCACACAACATGTTGGCAAAACTCCAGGTATTATCTCTTGAGCCACAATTCAAGGACAAAGCACTCCAGTGGCTTGGGCCTGGGTTAGGTTCAATGCCCTCTTCCACCAGATTGCGCTGCCAAGTTTGATTGACTGAGTGCTTTGAAACCTTCTTAGCCAGAGTAATGGCACTAGGGGCTGGACATGGGCTATACCAAGCGTTGGCATCCTTCAAAGTGAGGCCCCAGGCTGAGGCCAAGGCGGTTGTCTGGTCCTTTTTTAACCGTTTCCACAGAGCCCGCTGAGCAGCATGAGGTTGAGCTCTGAGCCCTGGACATTTGGTCTTAAAATGACCTGAGCGCCTGACTCCCCTGCACTTAGTACAGGTGAAAAAAGAGCAAAAAGTTGCCCCATTTTTGCTTCTGACAGTAGGCCAATCAAGGCTGTTGACTTCTAAATGGACAAGTTCATGGCCGTCCGGGCACATGTCACGGGTAGCCGCCGCCCGCTTCAAATTGCGATGCCGGCACTGAAGAGACCTCTCAGCTTTCTGTTTCGTTTTTCGCTTGGTTTTCAACAGCTTGGCACGAGCTGCTAAAATGGCTTTTCTGCTAGTGTCACGCCTAGGGTGGTGCACTTTGTAGTGGTGAGCCACGGATTTGTCATGTTCCCATTTAGGCAAGGCAGGGAGGCAACATTCACAAAAGGGGCATTCCCAAACAACGGCGGAAGGGTGCAAGTTTTTTGTGGCCATGACAAGAGGAGTGTATTCACGCATGTGATCAAACTTACTGCCCTTTTCTTTCGGGTGAACTTTGTTGAGATGGTCCCTTCGTCGCTGATTGAGTGGTGTTCGCTGTTCATGCTTGTGAAAAACACGACTACAATAGGGACAAGTCCATCTGTCAGCAGGCGTCCTTTTGTTTTGAATCCCCACAAAATTTTGGTTATCGTCAACCTGAGAGACCCCTTCTGTAGAGCCTTCCAGGCTGTCACCAAGGGAGGCTGCTGTCTGAGATTGGCTAGGTTCCAGACTTTTAAGGGCCGAACGACATCTGGCAGCTTTGACTTGCTTCAGAGAATGCACCGAAGGAGTGGCGCAAAAAGGGGTCTGAGGCTGCGACTGTTTTTGTTTGCAACGAACTGAAGCTTGAACACTAGGTGCGAAGCGTTCTTTGACGACTCTCAGGGTGTGGACACTGGGAGTTTTTTCTGAGTTAAGGTCGGAACTCACTGCACTCTTCGTTCTTCCAGATCCTTGAAGTTCATTCAACGGAGGCAACGCTGATTCTCTGAGCCAGTTCGTGGGAATGTCGTTGCCCTTCATGGCAGAAGGCGCCAACCAGCGGTAATGGTCATCAGAGAGGAGAAGGATGACCGGCACCGCATCAGTTTTGCCTTGAGCAAAGCCATCTTTGAACTTGGGTGCCAAGGTGGCCCTGAACCAGCTGTCTCCTTTCTTCCTCCAAGTGACAATAGGAAGACCTGTTTTGCTTGCTAACGCCAGGAGCACCAGCCCGTTTATCCAAGTGTGCGGCTTGCTCATGTCATCCAGCCAGTTGTCAAACTCTTTAGCCACATCGGGAGGAGGCTCGTTGGGCGCCGTATCCTTGTCTTTGGCAAAGAAAGGAAGATAAGTATCTTTATGTCTTCGCATGTGGGTCACTGCTGCAGCCCGCAGCTTAGCTCCCTGAAGCCGGGACTGTTCTTCCGACAAAATTTTTCCTTCATCTGCATAGGCAATGCTGGCGGCAATGGATCGGAATCCACAATCGCCAGTGCCCTTCTGGTCATGGATGCAAAAACCCTGGTTGACCGCTTCATCAATTGGATTCAGTTCTGGGACCAGCACCGTTTTTGGAGCTGGGGACTGTTTCCTGACTGTAGAGGTAGCTTCAGTGATCCTTCGCTGTGGACTTCGGCTACGCTCTCTTTCAGCATCCGGAGAAGTAGCATGGTGAGTTTGTTGCTCTTCATTTGTTTGATTGGAATCCATTTGAAAATCAGCAATTTCGGTGGGTTCCTGGTCTGGTCTCCATTTGAAACTCCGTCTGGGAGGCTGCACTGGGGCCACATGCTGTGGCCTGGGATGCCGGCCTGAACTCTTGTTGAGCACGATGTGCAAATCGGGATTGGTTTGATCAGCATATTGCCAGCTGCAAGCGGCAGCAAATGTCTCAAGGCCGTCTTGCGGCGGGACTCCTTTCATGATCCAAACGACCTTGTGTCTGCCTTTGGTTCTTCTAGTAATAGCTTCGACTCGAGTCCATCCTTGGTCAAGCAAAAGTTCAGTGACCTGAGGGCCATCCCAAGTCTTGGGAATACCGGTAGCCTCCACAGTAAGTGGTCGCACGTGGAGCTCATCGGTCGAGAGCGCAAGCACCCCCACATCAGCTCCTCCACCTGTGCGAAACTTCAAACTTTGTTTCCGAGAAGAAGCTTCCGTTTGGCAAATTTTCCAGTATGTCTCATCATCCATGTCAGGTTCTTTTTTGAACCATTTCAATTTTTCGCCTTTGTGGACTGACCCAGTTTTGACAACGAAAACTGCTCTTCTACCACTGTTGGCTTCCATCTGGTTCGCCACGGCGGGCGTCACACGCAAATGACCAACCAGTTGCTCATGTTTCTGAACTTTGGTCCAAGCCCAGGTTCCACCGCTCAGCATGCTGGTTTGTCCAAGCTTCCACTGCGCAAGCTCTGTCAAAACGGAAGCAGTCGTGTCCCATTTTCCGTGAGGCAAATACTGCGTTCTGTAATGGGCAGGGGCTGTGATACGGACTGTGACTTTCGCTTCAGGTTGGTGCTTCATCAAGTTGACAATCTTTGGAGCATGAGGTTGAGGGCAGGAAGAAGAAGTGCCAATGGTGTAAAGAGAGACCAAATCAAGCCGAGTGCGGACTGAACCACGCTGAGTGGAAATTTTGATCTTCTCCCCTGGAGGGTCCCAATCGTGACCATCAACTAAAACTGTCAGGCATTGGTGCACGGCAAAAGCCGACCAGCTGTCTTTGATTTCAACAAAATCATTGTAAGTGGGCACTGCCACTAGGTTGCCTTCAGCGGCCTGCCCATTTTCCCAAGCTTGCAAGACTTTCCCTTTAGAAATCAGCTTCGTGAGAGCTGGCCATTCTGAGGGATCTATCGAGTGAATATGTCCCTTTTTGATCTGCTCCGCAAAACGATGTTTCTGAGGACCGGGCGGTTGTAAACTGAGAGCCCGTGTGCTGTGACTTTCGTTTCTTGTTTGCGTTTGTGTGCGGTACAAAGCTCCATCGGAGTTAGAACCACAATTCTTGTGTGACTTTTCTTGCTGCCACAATTCAAGTTGTTTTTGCAACTGTGTGACAACTGCAGCATCGTTTGCTCCGTTTGTTTGACAAGTTTGCAAGGTAAGCAACAAAACCTGAATTAAGGACCCGGCCGATTGTCCAGGGTACTGCTGTTCAGTTTGCTGCCGAGCTTGTTGTTTCTGCTGAGGTTGTTGGGCATGACCATAGTCAAAATTAGACCAAGCTCCATTCCGCGACGGTTTGGGCTTCCGCTTTTTGACTTCTTTCGGTTTCTGTTCTGCTTGCCATTCTCTGAGAAAATGACCCAAAGCGTGAACAAGAGACGTTTCCGTTTGTTTTTCCTTTCTTTTGCGTGCAGTGGTTTTAGCTCCACCTGCCATGCCACCGCTGAGTTCCCGGTTAAGAAACCGAAAACGTGCCAAGTCACATGTGTTTTCAAATGAAAAACCCTTTGATTTATCACTGCAAACAGCTTGACAATGACTGTTGGCACCACCGCTGAGTTCCTGGTTAAGACTCTGAAAACGTGCCAAGTCACATGTGTTTTCAAATGAAAAACCCCTCGAATCATCACTGCAAACAGCTTGACAATGACTGTTGAAGCCACCGCTGAGTTCCTGGCTAAGTCTCCGAAAACGTGCCAAGTCACATGTGTTTTCACATGAAAAACCTTTCGAATCATCACTGCAAACAGCTTGACAATGACTGTTGGTGCCACCGCTGAGTTCCTGGCTAAGACTCCGGGAGCGTGCCAAGTCACATGTGTTTTCGAATGAAAACTCTTTCAAATCATCACTGCAAACAGCTTGACAGTGACTGTTGGCGCCACCGCTGAGTTCCCGGCTGAGGATCTGAAAACGTGCCAAGTCACATGTGTTTTCAAATGAAAAACCTTTCAAATTGTCACTGCACACAGCATGACCATGACTATTGGCGCCACCGCTGAGTTCCCGGCTAAGAAACCGAAAACGTGCCAAGTCACGTGTGTTTTCAAATGAAACACTCTTCAAATCATCACTGCAAGCAGCATGGCGATGATTGTTGGCACCACCGCTGGATTCCCGGCTAAGAATCCGAAAACGTGCCAAGTCACATGTGTTTTCAAATGAAAAACCCTTCGAATCATCACTGCAAACAGCATGACAATGACTGTTGGAGCCACCGCTGAGTTCCCGGCTAAGTCTCCGAAAACGTGCCAAGTCACGTGCGTTTTCAAATGAAAAACCTTTCAAATCATCGCTGCAAACAGCATGACAATGACTGTTGGCGTCAATGTCCTCGCATTTTCCCTTGACTTTCCCAGAAAAGGTCGAACCCTTAGATTTTTGGGGGAAAGAGCAAAAGGGAGATCCAAAACGACGAACCAAATAAAGCTTCAAATTGGAAATCTCCTTTTTCCAAAACTCGGAACAAGATCTGAGAGGAGAGGTCCTCAAGCATTTTCCAAGTCCCTGAGCCCCTCGCAGCCCAGTGATTCGCCTCTGACCCACTTTTCTGGTCAGTGGCCAGCCAGCGGTTTGGTACCACTGACAAGCTTGTCTACAAGGACCGTTGGTTTTGCACAAGGTTTGCCAAGACCGCGGCCGAATTTTCCGCCATTTTTTGGGTGGAGTCGTAGAATCTTTGGGACCATGACTAAAATGAAAACTCTTTGAGCGATGAAAACCACCGAAAAAGTTCCAAAAGCAATCACAGATTTCCATCAGCGACCACAACCCGAACCAAGCCAAGATGCACCATCCAAGCAGCGAGCTCATGTGAAGCCTGCACACGTTGCGCTCGGCAGATGCATTCCTGTCAGGTCTTTCCAGCAGCCGCTCAGGCCGCGCTCGATGCTGCTGGCAAAAACGCCATGGCTGCACCATCATTGCATCAGTGGAGTTTTGAATTAGGGGGGCCCTTGTGGGGCCGGTAGAATCGGCGAAGTCCGCCCAAGTATTGAAATCACACGAAGGGAAAGCTGAAGCAGTCGGTACCAGCGAAAAGGCACAGCAAGCAGTCAGCAGCCAGCCAGCCCAGCTAGGAAACCTAAACCCTGTGTGAAATGGCCTCACGGCTCTTCTTTGCCTCATGGCTTTTCCTGCAGCCATCACGGCTGGGTTCGATTTTTTTTCTTTTTTGATGTCAGTTCTTTTTCTTTTTCTTTTTTTCGATTTTGTGATTTTTTCTTCTTTTTTTGGCTTTTCTTGTTTTTTGAATTTTCTGGCAACTAAGCAACGGGCAATAGCAACTGCCCAATTAAACATCTGCGCTACTTCGTACCTAAAAACATAGGACCGCTGCCACCGTGCTACAGGACTCTCACTGCAGCTGGAGGTGTAGAGCAGGCAGCGATGACAACAGGTCCAACTCGAGGAGCGCTCTTTTCAGCCATTTCTAAAAATCTGTTGGGAAACAACATCACCAGGCTGTGGCAGCGACACAGTTTGGGATCTGTCGGAACTTGGACTCTCTTGCGGGGGTGGCACAAACAGAAATTCCGGATGGAATTTGCCAGCAAGTCGACGACGCTTTGGCTCGGACTCCTCAGCAGCTGTATTGGTCACAAAAGAAAACTCCTGATGCTTACCAAAGACCTTCTCCTGGATTTGACAGCTACACTGAATGGCACGGCTGAGGCGTCTACCAAACATGGCTGTATACAACTCTGTGTATTTGGACACAGGCATGCGACCAAAGCCAGCAGGTTTGCAAGATCCGGCAATGACATCATGGTGATGGTTGCCCACACATTGGCATCGCTGTAAAGTTCTCCACATGATTTGTGAAGTGGTTAGAACCTGGGTTCTCTTGCGCAACGGCTCATGGCTATGTGGATGTCGCAAGTTACCAGCATTACACATGTCATACTGAACAGCCATCGTGTTTTCCACAATATTTTCTATTTCTCGTTGGAAAACTAGTTCGGAGCCCTGCGGTTGTTCCAAATGAAAATGAAAATCACCCGTTCTCCAATCTTGAAGTCTGAAAATGGCATCACAAAGGAGTAAATGGACGTTCTCAGAGATCCTGTCCTGGTGGATCTTGTCGGCTAGGGCAAGGGACTTCTGACTATTGAGTCGGTTCCAGTTGCTCCATGGGCCACAGCGGGGTGAGCACCACACATGTCTGGGTCTCAACATCCACAACATGTCATACAACTGACACCTACCATGAAACGTGGCAAGATCCCCATCTCTCAGGCAAAAACGCTTGGCTGACATTCCAGCTTGCACGCATTGGGCAGTGAGTTGGCTATCACTGGAACAGTATACTTCCAGCAAGTCGCAGTGTGATTTCTTCCAGTGTTGTTGAAGGTCCTCCCATGAAAGATGGGTATGTTTCTTGCGGTAGTAAGTCCACATCTCTTGATACACCCAGTTATGCATACCAAAGCGACCTCGAAACACTTCTTGGAAATAGGCGGTATCATGTATACTGCATGGATCTTGTTGCATCACTTGACAACCAATCTCATCTGCCACCCATGACCTAAACTCGGACTCAGGCTGACCCTCTCTCACGGAGCAGCTGTCTGCTGATGGTGAATCATCTGGGTCAGGATCTGGAGCTGGCTGGCAATCTGGGACATCGTGTTCTCCATGTTGTTCAGGCGTTGTCCCTGTTGGGACACTTCGTCCTCCACGCTCCATG
>Ga0126342_10018414_pt1 | contig 11977 bp, 9 predicted proteins | sample Cyp1metagenome_FD_92528 | JGI IMG/M metagenome (GOLD analysis project Ga0126342, IMG submission 92528) | Coral microbial communities from Lord Howe Island, Old Settlement Bay, Australia - Cyphastrea 1 metagenome | ecosystem: Host-associated > Invertebrates > Cnidaria > Coral ... | reverse complement strand
TGTATATGTGATGTATATGTGATGTATATGTGATGTATATGTTTGTTTCCTGCATGCTTTCAATATGATTCCCACTTTCAATGAAATCTTCAAAAAACATTTGGTTTCTCCGTTTTTTTCATTGGTTGAAGTGACTCTTACAGCGGCTTGGCTTCAAGTCTGGGCCGGCCGTTTCGATACTTTCTTTATCTTTCTTTGGCTTGTGAGGCCTTCATGGTGGATTGCCTTGATGGGGAACACAGTGGATTTGCCAAGACCTCATGCAGACTCAGACAATGTGGCTGGGCTGAAACCAGATTCACCAGCAGCACTGCGCAAGAGCTTTGGATCAAAGCCGTTTAACCTATGATGCCATGCATGAATTTTCCCCTGTTTTGGTGAACTTTCCTTGACAGTAGCCCAGAAGTCTCTAAGGTAATACCGGCCATGACCTTGCCGTTGTAGTCTTTTTGGCTGGTTGTGATGCAGCAGCAAAACAGAAAAGTAGGCCAGAAAAGTAGGCCTAAGTAGGCCACTGCCAGCACGTGGCTCAACGAAGCCTTTTTGGGGAAAACCCAAGCGTGTGGAGCAGGTCGCAAAACTGCCAAAGTTGCTGAAAAGCGTGCTTCAGCTGCCTTCCATGAACCCTTTGGATCCTGTAAAACGACAATACAATGAAGCAAGATGTAGCAAGAAGACGAGGGCTGCACTGAGAGGTTCCCAGCTGGAGCACACGAGCTGCGCTTCACGTTAGAGGCCGGGTTTCATGCACAGTCAGTGTCAGTGTCATTAATCCTATCATCCTAATATGAAATCAACATTAAATTAATATTATCACCCTGGTCTCCTTGCATCATATCGATAGTGAAACGATGTGAACGGAGTGGGGCATCCTTTCCGATCACCAGGAGGATGGCGCCACCACTGAATGTCGATTGAGAACCCTACTGCTGGATGAGGCAAAATCCGGTGGAAAGCGCTTCAGGATTTTCCTCCGTTCACAACACTTAGTGGTGCAAATACCTTGAAAAACACCTCCTTTGCAACTGGCAGCGACAAGATTCATCTGGATTTGATTCGGTGCCAACGCCAGGCTCCAGTGCCAATTGCCACCTTCCGAGCGGAAAATGAAAGGCGTCAGCTATGTTGATATTTGAACAAGATTTGATTGTTGTTGACATGGCAGAGTTATGGCACTGAGCCTCACAAGGCTCAGCATTTTTCGAGCGAAGCAGCCTGAGGCAGCATTGAGTGTTTTCGCATGTTTTCGCGCTTTTTTGCTGAGCAATTCATGTGGTCCACGGGAGCCCCTTCCTGTGCTGGAGGAGTTTCAGTGATTTTTGATTGGCACTATCAACACTGCCAGATATGGCATGCTGCCTTGAGTGAATTCCATGAGCTTGAAGCTCCTGATGTGGCTGCCTCCTCAATGCCAAAATGGCGGCACACCGCACCTGGAGCAGCTGGATGATGCGAGATAACCATAGATAACCCATGACCCTACGATCCAAGGTCTTGAAGGTGACATTTCGTCCAGCCACTGTGTCTTGGCGCACACATTAACTTCGCTTGTGACGATGCGCAGCTAGTGAAGCTGAGGCACCGGATGCTCCCATTGTGACATTGCGAGCAAGCACCATAGGAAGCGATGCGGAGGCCTATGGATTGTAAGCCATTCGTGCAACAAACACACACACACATCATGGTACCAAAAGGTCATGATCATCATGGCACCAAAAAAAACATGAAATATCATGCATGAACTTGGAAATTTGATGAAACATGTAGTTTTTGAATGTTTTTGAAAGTGCCCAAAGCCTTCTTGATCTTTTTGTTCGGGGGGGGGCAGGGCGGGACATCAATTCACCAATGAAAGGTGGAACTCTCACAAAGCAGCCTTGAAGATGTCGAATTGGCTGAACATGCAGCCGTGGCGAGCAAACTCAGACCAACTTCACCCAAATTTGTGGAATCTTGTGATTTGTGACATTTCTGCCATTCTCTTTCCATATGATCTCCAAAGGCTGGTCAAATCACGCACAGGCGCTGGCAGTAGTACAGAACTGTCGTCATTCATTGCGTGCAGGCAAAACATTTCCTGCGATGGTCTCAGTCCATTGGAAATTCGTGCGTGTGTTCAACCGTGATTTTGGCTCAGAGCCTGGTTCACAGGCGCCAGGCTTGCATTTTTCAGACCCTGGTCCCTGGTATTTCTTGTTTTGGATGGGAGCCGAAACCTCAGTGAAAAACATCTTGCGACAGTGCAGCAACAGAACAATTCAATCATTCAGGTTGAAGGTATTTGCCATTTCATGACATGTCCAAAGAGCTTTCGGACACCCCGCTGACACACCCCTTGTGTCACTCAAGTCGTTAACAAGGCAATGCGGTGGTTTTTGCTGTCGGCGCTGGCCGCGAGCCCCGCAACGGCCAAAGTTGTGATAGAGGCAAGGACATTGTCACTGACATTGTGATACATTACGGGATCAGAATGTGAACCCCCTGGAAAACATTGGACAACAACAATTGGAAAAACAACTTTGTGTTCCTTCACCTGGCACCAGGCGATGGAACATGACATCATGCAGATTCAGGCTTTGGTGCTTTTATTTTTTGGCAGGTTCACTACAGGGGGACTACAATTTTTTCAATGATGATATGCAGAAGATGATCAACGTGTGTCAACATGATGTGTCAACATGTCAATTCAATTCAATTCATTCCATTTCTGGCCAGTGTTTTGGGACGTCAACACGTCCTGGAGGCATCGACTTTCGATGGCATCATCTCCAAGTTTAGAGATAGTTCCGTTGCTAGTACCTTGTCTGAAGCAGCATGTAGCTAATGGATATTATATATATATAATGGGTTTGGAAAAATTGGAACGGTTTGGGACAGAATTGACACAGTGATTTCGTCACCTTCAACCACATAGTCATCAAACACGTCCATCCATTATCATCCATTCAGGTTTGTGGTTCTTCAAGGATGAGAACAAGGATGATGAAAAGTTCCTGGACGAGTACAACAAGGCCGGCTATTTTGAGTTTTCCTGTGTGCTATGTGAGGTAGAACTTGGAAAGTACAATGTTATTGAAACGTTTCCAGCTTGTTGCATACATTTACGTACGCTCAAGGTCGCTGGCGAAATGAAGGGCATGGCAAAGGTTTGTGCGATCAATTGCAACGAGTGACCCTCCAGACCTTGAGCCAAGAAGATCCAACCAATGACATCCAAACACATCAACAATTCATAACATATCCAAAATGTCCCGTGCATCTCTCAGTGTCGACCACAGGTACTCTGTCTTCTGCGAGAAGCAGGGCGTGAAGGCTGGTTACTCGGAGTGAGATACGCCCTAGTGGCAGTGATGCAGTGGCATCTCTGTCAGGAGACTCCAACTGTCATGATCTACCCTCCCAATCCAGTGCCTGCCTTCAAACTCGAGGGCAAGTTAGAGGGCAAGGCTTGGCAGAGCTCTGGCAGAGCTTGGCAGATGGGGAAGAGTCAGTCTGTTGCCAGATCCTGCCAGCTTTTGCCATCTGCTATTTCCAGGCTGTCTTCAACAAACTTGCGAAGTTTATGCCAGATCAGACAGAAAAGATCACAAAGGACACTATGGATCACTATGTCATGTCCCTTTTTGCACAGCAAGATGAACCATTTTTCGCCGCCAGCAAGCACAAAGATAGCACAAACAGTTTTGCTGAAAGTTTGAAAACTTGTAGTTTCGAGATGTTTTGAGGACAATGTGGACAAGTTCTTGACAACAGACGTCACCAAGCCCAAGGCAAGTAAAGTCCCATTTTCTTGGCACACAAACAGACACGCTGAGTCTATTGAGTCTATTGAGTCTATTGTTTTTTTTTGGGCAACAGGCTCTCCTTTTCTCGAACAAGAAGTCGGTGCCCCTCATTTGGAAGGTGGCTGTCGGATTCACTCCCAATCCCAAAAGGAACGTCGAACAAGTGGGAAAGAGTGGAACAGTGGAAAAGGTTTGGTTTCCAGTGAGAGGCCAATAGAGGGCATCAGTACACCTGTTGGCGATGCTTGATGCTTTGTGCAGGCTCTGTCCTCAGAAACAGCGCCTTGGCAGCAAGACCAGAAAGTTTGCGGTGGGCTGGACAGGTGCTGATCGGACAGATCTAAGGAAGATTGTATGCGGTTTGTACAGAGTCAGATGGTTTCAGCTTACATGCAGTTTTCATGAAATGGCATCAGGTCTTCAAGCGCACTGTGAAGTTTGGCTTTGTGACGGAAGACATGAGCGACATCGTTCAACGCTACAAGGTATCCACAGTGGCACCCAAAGTGCATTAATTTTGTATCAACTTTGTCATTACAACCTGCGCCAAAGTGGAGTTGGTTGAGTTTGTGGAGTGTGCCAGGTCAAGAAGTTTCCTACTGCCAGAGCCTGATTTTGGATAAAGTAGCTCATCGCCAAAAGTCTTCATAATTTTAGTGCAGATGCTCTAAGATGAGGTGATTATCCAGCAAGGCGCAAAAGGAGAGAAGAAGGTCCGGAGATTGGATGTCACAGTAAAAGAATACAATACTAGAAACTATAGAAGTAATTGATATCCCGCAAACATTTTGCGCATCGGGCATTTAGCATTGTTTAGTTTTTCTTAGTTTGAGTCTCTCTTCAGCGAAGGACACCTACACAGGTGAGTTGAAGTTCCTGCCGCTCAAAGACTGGGTGAACCTGCACTCTGAGTCTGGCATGGGTGCTGGACTCAGGCTGAACTTTGACCTGAAAAGACCTGAAACCGGAAGCCTCCGGCGACAAGCGGCACTTTCATTGTGCATGAGTGACAACAAGAGACAGTTTCAACATGTTTCAACACGTTTCAACATGTTTCAACATGTTTCTGTTTGTCAACAGAAATCTCCTCGCATCTCACAATGTTTCAAGATGTTTCAAGAATATGTGAGAATTGAGTTTTGTTGAAACATTGTCACGATTTTGTCACGATTTTGTCAATGTTTCAATGATTTTGTCAGGTGACAAGGTCTCAAGCGCTGGCGGTGCAAAGGAGGAGAGTGTCGAGGCACTGGCCTCTCTGGCCTCGGGAGAAATTTTTCAAATAGGTCATGCGAAGTCAATACTCAATAGACTATCGAAATTATACGAAATTATACGAAATTATATTTTGATATATTTTGTACATTTTTGTACATAATATATATATATATATAATCTGAATATAATTTGAATTTACATGATTTATATATATATATATATAATATATATATATATATAATATATATATATATATATATCTAATATATATATATTGAGAAATGAGACAAAACAGCACTCTTGCACAGCTACAGTCAATGAAGCACATATGGCTTCCCTTCAGCCAGGAGGCAAAGCCCTGGTTGGTGCAGGAGGTGTGTGACCCAGTTGATCGATGTTGAACTGTTTCTTCATTTTTCTATCCTCGTGGATTGCGTTTGGTACATGCAGCAGTATTTTTGGTCATGTCAGACCGCGGCGCGCCCGGAGGTTCCAGAGCTGACTGCCAAGTCCCATCAGGTGCCGTGGCGTTACTCGGTATCGTTGGCCTCCCAAGACCTTTGTCACCGGAATCGAAGGGAACATGTCGTTGAACAATTTGAACATGTGACTGAGATACTGAGATAGTACTGAGATAGTACCGAGTACTCCTGTAGAATTCTTAGAGTTCCAGAATACGCCAGATCTATTGACAAGCGCAGGATGTTTGCTTCAAGGGCGAGGGCTTGTGTGTCATCTACCTCAAGGAGAGCACCAGAGCAAACCCATGGCAGTTTAGCTTCCCTGGGGACCCCGACATTCGATCAGGATGGTGAAGCAACGCCAGCTGAGATTGACATGCTCACAGGCTCACTTTGCTTCTCTTGAATTTTCAAGTTGCAAATCAAGATAAACCAAATACCAATCCAGAGCACCAAGATGGTCTCGGTCCAGGTTTGTCTAAGAAGTACACCTCCCAGCTGTCCGACCGTGGTGCGAAGATGAAGTGGCAGCTTGGCCTTGAATGAGGAAGTAATGAGGCAAGAAGACAATGGAAGACGCAGCATTTGTAGCCAGTTCTTGAAACACCGCGTACACCACTCGCCAGACCCTTGCAGCTCCGGCCCATGGCAAAGGGTACTTCCCAGCATACCTACTTTCATCAACTTTCATCAACTTTAATCTACCTGCTACCTGGTTCTACTCTTGATTTTGACGTTGAAACTCCTCCAAAACTGAGGATGTGGATGAATTTGGCCATTGAGTCCGCATACAAGGACATGTATAGACTGTCTACAGTTATGTATGATGACGAACAATTATAATCATACAATACATAAATTATACATATGACGTATTGTATATTCATGTATAGTATTTACATATATAGTACACATAATAAGGCACGATTTGTCATACTTGACATTGATATGTTGCAGTTTTTCCCATGGCTGGAGATGCAGTTCCTGCATGTTCCAGGATCTCTTTGGAGCTGCGCAGCTTCCATCGGCTGCTGTCTTCAACCCTCACAAGAGGTGCGACGGGACCATGTTGGTCTGTTGCTGTGCAGCAAATCTGAAAAGTCTGCGACTGAAATGGATTTTGGAAGAGAACTCAATTTTGCTGAGGAATGTGTATGTTTACGATGTTTACCATGTTTATTCCTATTCTGTTAGGACCCCTTCCAGACCCACTCAGCAAACCTGGCTTCGCGCCCTCTGCCCTCCAGACTCCGCTTCACTCTCATGGACCATGGTGAAGATGGCGAGGCGGTGAGTTCAACTCAAGACAAACAACACAATCTTTGTATATCTGCACACTATGTATCTATATTATATAATTATATATATATATTATACATATCATTACATATCTATAATATCTATATCTAATACCTAATACCTAGTACCTAATATCTAATATTTAAATCTATATATATATATATATCTATATCTATAATATGTGTGTATCTAATATCTAATCCCTAGTATCGAATATCTAAATCTATATCTAATATCTAATATCTAATATGCAATATCTAAATCTATATGTATCTCTATATCTATATTTGTATCTATATCTATATCTATTTCTGTATCTCTTGCGTCAGTCCTAATAGCTGTAACAGTCAAAAAAAGGATTTCTTTATATTTCGGGCAAATGTTGTTCTGAGGGTTTTGCTTCGTGCACAAAATCGTGCTTTTCGGTGCTTCCCCTCGTGCAAAAAATGGTGCTCTAGATCGTGCTTTTTGGTGCTCTCCCTCGTGCAAAAAATCGTGCTTTTTGGTCCTCTCCCTCGTGCCAAGAATCGTGCTTTTTGGTGCTTTCCCTCGTGCCAAAAATCGTGCTCGAGATCGTGCTTTTGGGCACACTCCTTCGTGCACAAGATCGTGCTTTTTGGTGCTCTCCTTAGTGCATTGCTCTCCTTTATCCAAACATCGTGCTCTGGATCGTGTTTTTTGGTGCTCTCCTTCGTGCACAAGACCGTGCTTTTTGTTGTTGTCCCTCGTGCCAAAAATCGTGCTTTTTGGTGCTCTCCCTCGTGCCAAAAATCGTGCTCTAGATCGTGCTTTTTGGCCCTCTCCTTCGTGCCAAAAATCGTGCTCTAGATCGTCTCTATATACATGTATATCTATCTGTCTATCTAGCTAGCTACCTACCTATCTATCTTATCCATATCTATATCTATATCCACATCTATATCTATATCTATATCTGTATCTATATCTATATATATATATATACATATATATATATATTATATCTATATCTATATCTATATCTATATCTATATCTATATGATTATATACATTATATATTATATACATTATATATTATATACATTATATATATATATATGTATACACATATATGTATATATATATATGTATAAACACACACACACATATATATATATATATATATACATATGTATATGTATATGTGAGTCCAGCCCCGGTACCCACACACCCCTCCTCCCTCGCCTTAAATGGTATGGACCCCCCCACTCCATCCCACCAAACCTTGCGTTTGCATGCTATTTGATGCTATTTGCAGCATTTGAAAGCCACGACCTCACATACTACTGTACCCAAAACCTGTTTATGCAATGCCTATAACTACATCACACATGGTTTACCACTTATGTATACCATACATAGCGTACCTATGCATACTTGTAATCCTATATATGCTCGGATGCAGTATGTACCTACAAATATACTACCTAAGTATAGATACCCACCTAACGTTTCATGCTTGTGCGTAATATGTACATTGCTTCATCACTACCTATATGCTCCATACACCCTACATTTACTACCTACACATGTTTCATGGTGTACCTATATACGACTCATTGCGTGCCCATATACTATAATACGTAATAATATACTCCCCGTAAACTCCCTAAATACTCTCCATATACTCCCTATAAACTGGACATCAACCACTTACAGCTGCACAAATACTTACACTTACAGCCCATGTAGGACCGTTGTTGAACTGCTGGGCCCCCCCCAAAGCCACGGGGAGGGAACCATCTGGCTGGGGGGTGGGGTGTGTGTGGTGATCCCTGCTGATGTATACATACACATATAAACACAACCTATACACCATATGTATACACACTACACACACACACACATACTGCATATATATATACATACTATATAATATACATATATATACATATACACACTATATAGATAACATGTACTGTATATGTCTGTATATATCCATCAGAGTCGCTGAGCTCTTATGGATTTTATGCATCGTGCAAGGTGAAGGGTGATGAACAGGGCATCACAAAGCTCCTGGACAAAGTCCTTGGTCACTGAGCTGCACTCGGTGGCTGACCATGGGATTTCTCCAAACATGGAGATCTTACCACCGTAAAAACACATTGCATGAGGAAAACTATGGAAAACTCAATTGTGGCAAGTTAATGGAAAACCACAGTTAGTGCGGCTAAGTTAGCCATTTCAATGGGGAAGACCTGAATGATTGGCATGAAAAGCCTACAAACCACATTCTATGGCAATTTTGATGGGGAAAATGATGAAACATGGGATGGAATAGGATACCCATGGATACCATATTTTCAGACGAACCAAACTTGGTTTGATTCCTTTTCTTGCGAATTTGGCGGTGAACTGAGGTGGAGATGCAAGATTCACCATGGTCAAAGGCCAAAAACTTCCAGGATGGGCGCAGCGCGAGGCTGCAGCCGGCAAGAAGGCGGAGTGGTTACACAACCGTTGCATACCGTTGCCCACATGTCGAATTTGTTGTCATTTTAGATGAATTTAACTTGACATCACCAGATTGGCAGGTGTGTCACCTTGGGTGCCAGTCACAAGGGAGCATTTGAATGCACGAGTTGACTTTTGGTGTTTTTTTTTCAGATATATCATGTGTCCAACCTCATCAACATACAACCGTGTTGAGCATCCACAACTAGAATGGACATTGAACACAGTCGAACTCTGTTATAAAGTATTATAACAACATATAAAAACCATAAGTTTGATCACTTTGGTCTCATTTTTTCGGTCTCAGTCTCGCTCTCTCTCTCTCTCTTCTTTGCGCTCCCTGAGTTCGGCATCAGGCAGAGCTCTAAGGCGGGCTAGGCTGTGAGCCTCGCCCTAACCTGAGGCGTTTCACTGCGCAGTTTGGGTGGGACCAGAGGCAAGACCACAAGTAAAACAAGCTGATTATAAACCTGATAAACAAGGGATAACTTGTTTCAAATCTGAGTTTATGTTTGAGTGCTTCGATACCTTGTTTAGGAAAGATGTGGATCCAGCTGTACTGTTATGCATTGTTATGCCGATTTTGCTTGCACTCTGACTGTAGTTTGCTGACGATGCCTGGAAGCATTGGACCATGAATTTGTGCCACATGTCGAGAAGTCACGGGCCGAAAAGACAAAGGCTCAGCGACATCACGTTGCACATGAACTTAACGATAATTTGATCTGCCAAGGGCGGAAGCGTGTTTTCCTGAGCAGGAACAGGCCAGGGATTCTGGTACTGCCGATTCCTTTCCTTTGCAATAGCTGCTGCATTTGAAAAGTCTTGATTTTTTCATGGTTTTCATATTTGTTTTCAGGATTGCTTTCCGTGCTTTGCAAAAGAAAAGGAACAGCACATAGACATAGACCGTGCGCAACGCTCGACTTCAGAGCGGGCGCATTTCAACATTGCGAGAAAAAGACTGCTGCAATCTGCGGCCTGTCCTGGGCCTTGGGCTTTTGTCACCTGGTTTTGGTGCGGACAAAGGTGTAGGACATTCTGAGCTGGATCGATTTTGACAGGAAATGACAGGATACTTCACTCGGGATTTTTGTACTTGTTTGATCCAGCCACTTCTGTTTTGCTGGTTGACTCAGTAACCCTAGCTAGACAGCTAGTCCTCAATCTATGGGGTGAATGCAAGTCGACGGCATTTCACCTGTCATGACAGGCTTGACGTTTAGTGGGCAAAATGTGAAAGACTAGTTCCCTAAGAGAACCAACGCCTTTTTGATAGAGTGGTTTTCGATGCGACCTCGCATTTCCTTGGGCAGTTATTTGCTGAGCAGCGTGCTTGGTGGATGCCTCAAAGCAGCCAAAGAATCTCGAGGATTGAAGGCAGGGCTGACGACCCTGCACGGGAGGAGATTCCAAGAAACCGAACAACTGGTAGACTGCAGATGACTGCAGGTCCGCTTCAATCAAGAAGGCGTCATGAGCAACCAGTGCCTCCCTCAGAGTAAGGAGAGGAATAGCGAGACTATGCATAATATTGAGCAACATAGATTCTGGGTTGTCTAATCCAATAGCTCAGGCATGTGTGCTACTGCCACAATTTACGAAAAAACATGACAGGACCTGTCCCTTGGATTCCCTTGGCAAGGGGGTTATCGTCAATCGGAACACATATTCCAGGTTCATCCTCAAAAGCCGCAGGAGACAGCTTCTTTGCGAGGCACAGATTGTAGCAAAAAGACTCCAAAGCCTTTGACTTCTGGATTTCTATGATTTTTATGCATATAAATTTCTCTTGTCATTCTGTGTAGTTTCATGACTTCCTCAGTGGCTAAGAGCTTAGCTCAAAAAACCCACACATGCAATCACATGCATCACTTGCCGGATCCTGTTCCTGGCAGGCCTTGATTTGTCCCATGGCAGAGGCTATGGTGGCTGCGGGATAGGTGATAGGTGTAGGCGACGGTGGCTACGGTGGCTACGGTGTAGGTATTGCGATGTGTTGAGGTTGTTGAGGTTCTTCGCGGTGAAGGTTTCGGATTCGGATTGTGTCAACACAGAGGCACAAGCCACTCGAAAACAATCACGTGGGATCACAACGTTGGAAGTGCGCAACGCCTTGTCAAGAAAGCTCCATAAAGCTCCATAAAGCTCCATAAAGCTTTCGCTACTCGGCTCCATCGCCAAAAGTCATTTCGCACAGCAACACATCTGTGGCACGGCAAAACTATAGCAGTGCGATGCGGTGCGTAAGCGTGCTTTCCGTTGTGGCAAGATGCGTTTGTGAATGACTTCCATGACCCGTTGTCGGCCAAACCCGACGCTAGGATGCCGTTTGGACACCTGGGGACAATGTAATTTGCCCTGTCTGAACCAAAACCATTAAACAATATTAAACAATGTTGAATTTCTTCAGGGACATTTGACAAGCGCAGCGATTTGGCACTCCCAAAACCAGACCAAGATGACTCTAACCAGCACCCACGCAATGCCAGCAAGATTATTTGCAGCTCCCAGATCCTGGCGCAATGAAGGAAGTCTGCATTCTTCATTTGCATGATGCCTTCAAAATCCTTCAAAACCAGTGTTTCAAAACTAGCAACCACTTCTGCACTTGCACTCTGTGAGTTTCGCTCCACGCAACTTGTTCAGGTGCCAGCTTCACCTTCCTTTTGTATCGGCCCAATCCCAATTGATAGGGAGGGACCGGTTTTCACCTTGATGGCTATGCACTGGCGCATAAAC
>Ga0126342_10018413_pt1 | contig 11977 bp, 16 predicted proteins | sample Cyp1metagenome_FD_92528 | JGI IMG/M metagenome (GOLD analysis project Ga0126342, IMG submission 92528) | Coral microbial communities from Lord Howe Island, Old Settlement Bay, Australia - Cyphastrea 1 metagenome | ecosystem: Host-associated > Invertebrates > Cnidaria > Coral ... | reverse complement strand
GTGTCCCGCACGCGGCTGCTTCGTGGAGGCACGTTGTCCCGGAGGCAGCAGCGGTAGAAAGGATGGCGGTAAGCTGCTCTGCAAGAGCCGGCACGCGTTGTCGGAGGACTGGCAACGCGTCAGTCCATGAGGCCCTCATGTTAATTCTGTATGCGCTGCCACATCGATGCATTGCAAGACCTGTACACTCTGCACGGATCTACACGGTTAAGTTAACTTCCTTGCGACCTGATGAAACAAAAGAAATCCACCGCAAAATCCCGGGCTTTTCCCAGTTTTGCCACGAGACGGGATGACCACCGAAATTGGAATGTCGCCGCATAGCTCACGCAGCTGCTGAGGGTAAAGCCCAGCCATCAGCGACACGACTTCCACATCCTTCGGAAAGCTCAGCTGGGACAATATGGAGGCTTGAGAAGGTAGCACAGCCACCACAATACAGTCGCAGGAGTCGACAACTTCCTGGTTGCCTTGGAACATCTTGGAACATCTTGGAATCTCATTCCTGATGAATTTAACGAATACTACGGCGGAGAGTTCCAAATTGAAGAAGTAAAAAAAGATGTCAGACTCATCTCTCTCCCTCAGTTTAAAGGTTTACATGTCATCATGTTATCACGTGTTCAAGGAAAATAGGCTCATATAAGGACCAGGAAGCCATCATAGAAAACCATTCCACACAGGCGAGAAGCATTCTGGTTCGCAGCCCTATATATAATTTAGGTTCCCCGAAGCACCAAAAAAAAAGAGTGGACCATGGGAGAAAATGATGGAACATGTCAAGGCAAACTGTTTGGTTAGATGATCCATTGATATTACCTTTGGCATAACGGCATAGGATTGCTTAGCACTATGCTGTTTGGTCCTGAGTTTGAGTCTTCTGGTCATGCTGCTGTTGGCGACTCGAACGACTTCCGGAAATTCATCTCGAAGCTGCTGCGCTTTCTCCGCATTCCGCGGCGACAGCACCACTGAGCATGTGACACTGCTGCAGAGCCCTGGCATAGGAGATCGACAGAGACCGCCCTGAAACATCGTGAAAGAATGTGAAAGAGCCAAAACATGCATGAAAAGATATGAAAAGATTGAAAATGCCAGAAACATCCAGAAACATCCAGAAACCATCAAATACATTCAGATACCATCAGAAACCCTTCTGCAGCACAACGTTTCAGAGTGTCTTCGAACACTTTCAGAAGTTTGCGGCATTGGTTCAGAGGCCTATGCACTTAGCACATCTTAGCACAACTTATCAAGGCCCATAAGCGTTCCCAACGTGTCACTAACATGACTAAATATGACTAAATATGACTAAATATGACTAAATATGACTGATATATACTAATACGACTAATACGTCACTGTGGATCACAGCGTTCCCAACATCCGCGGCTCCACAAAATGCGCCTCTGATGGTTGCAGAGGCGATGGTGCCAACACCAATGACGCCGATGCTCGGGAGCGTAGCCATTGACAACACGGCTTTTTAAGCGCACTTCACAAGTCCATATGCTGTCCATGCGCTGTACACATGGAGCTAGGGGATGCAGGGAGTGAGCATAAGTCGAGCAATTGCTATTGCCGCTTCAACCATCTTCAAGCGCACATCTTGCATCAAGAAGTCAACGGGAGGACTGGCAAAAGATTTGGAACTGGTGGGCCGTCTGAAATTCGTCTGAAGTTACCAGACTAGTGACTAGAATGACTCGAATGAATCTGCTACCGCTTCCAGATCGAACATGCACGAATAATATCGAATATAATCATGAATATGTCAAATATGTCAAAAAATATATGCCAAAAAGATCCAAAAAGTTTCGGCTGAGCCCCCCTGGCACACTGGACGCCGAATTTACACATTCCCTTGGTAGGGTCCTGCCATGACACGCACAGCTCTGTGCTCGAGTTGAGTCCTCCACAGCCTCCACTTATCTCATCTCCCGATGGCCGGAATCTTATCAGATCAGTTTGCATTTGATGTGGATGTTGGTTCAGGATGGTTCAGGTAAAATACACCACTGCAACAACTGGGCCTACCAAAACAGCTATCAAATGATGAAACATCGTAACAAAGCCGGAAGGACAGCATCGATGAGCCGACCATCTGGATGGTCATAGAAACAGCCCTGCCTATCAATAACACTCAAAACAAGGCAATGGGCTACAAAAACCATGCTGCTCTAGCTGCGTTGGAAATCTCGTCGCGGGGGTAGCATCGGTGGGTAGTTTTGAAAAATTCTATTTAAAAAAGACACGATACCATGATACAATGATACAATGTGGCGTGGTGCATAAGGCATAAGGCCTCTTGCAGCGGCGTCCGAAAGCACACGGATTCAACTCTGAGTCGATTTCGCGGCCTGGTGTTAATCAGTTCCAGCGGGTCAAACATATGCAGTATGTCACAGTATGTCGCCAAGATTTTGGCGGTGAACAAACAGAGACAAAATCTATCAAAATCTATAACTACGGGTTCTATCCACATGATACTCATGTTGAGATGTTCAATTGCCTTCTTACCCTTATCTACCTTGCTTTGGGGTTCCTACCGCCCATGTCAATCCCAGTCAGTGTCAACTGGCCATGCATCTGATATCCAAGCTTTCGAGTTGTGGAGCCATTTTTCTTCTCACTGAAGGGGATTGGACACAATGCTTCATGATGAGCATGTTGACTAGGGCTCAAACCAGCTCATTTCTGGAGCTGTGGCCCCTGCCCCAACCCCTGCTATATACAACTATTCACACATATCCACACATTGAGCTACGATAATTACGCTGCAAGCCGCTCTTTGGCTCCTGCAGAAATTTCATGAGAGGCTGCAAGCCGCTCCAAGCGAGAAAAATGTCTGCCTATCTACGTTGTTCACCCACCGGCACTGACGTCAAACAGCTTTCCGACAGCGTTCGAGCCTTGCCAAGCAATCTGGTGACTTTCCAAGCAAAATCATGGTTTATTGATATTGTATTATACACATTGCAAATGTATCCAAATGTTCCCTCAGTGCGTCTCTTCCATGTTGCCGAAATCGAAGGGAACCCGAACTAACTCCGAGTACAGCTGTCATGACATCCATCCAGGCACCATAAACACCGAAAGTACCAGGGAAAGGCTGTCTTTGACCCACCAGGATCACCTCTTCAGCAGCATTCTGCAGCTTTTTTTTACGTTGACCCTTTCCATCCCTTTCCCATTCAATCTCCCCATTCCCAGCTCCCGGAAAGCACCTCAGCTGACGCCCAAAGTCTCTTCCAAGCACGGTGCTTTTCGAAGCTTCGGTAAGTTGCTGCCCTCACACCAAAGCCGCCCAACAGAAAAACCAGTTCAAACTGATTTGGGAGCATGCCAGCCACGGTTGCCAAGGGGCCAAGGGGCCAAGGGCCTTCACTTGTGGAACATTAGTGGAATATGAGTGGAACATTTGTTTCAAAATGTTTCAAATATTGTGTCATCAACCAAATTCATGACCAGCACCTTGCCGTAGGCATTGCTCAAGGCCATGGACAGCGGGTATCCGTACTTGTCGGGCGCTGGTACCTTACCAGCCAACCAGGTCCAACCAAATCAACCAAGACTAAGAAGGGTTACCATAGGGTTACCATTTGACCCTGGCAATGGAGCATATTGATGCATATTGAACATATCCATAGATGTTCCCCGTGTTTCTGGGAATTTCCAACTGCCAGGTTGGATGAGCAAAGGTTGCCTCTGAGACCCAAGCCAAATCCCAAATGGTATAGACCTGACAATCATGCTACGGCTGCTACGGGACTGGATGGGACTGGGCAGTCATCTCGCTTGCGCGCTTGCGGTCTGTTCATTTGGGACCGTCTACAGGGCCCGGCCATTCCACTGTAGTTCATATCCAGCAGTGGGCAATCACCTCAGATCTTTGCATATGTAAAGTCATGTAAAGTCCAAAGCTCATTGATAGGAGTCCACCAGAATGACACCATCTTCCAAACCTTACACTTACACCATCTCAACATGAGAACCTACCCTTGTCTATGCCTTCAGTTCTCCCAGGGGGGCAAAAAAAACGAGCATGGCATGGCAAGATCTACCGAGATATGCCAAGCTGCCGTAGCCGAACATCCCAAACTTCTTCTCACTGCCGCCCTTGTCATAGCGCACTGAGAACCTGCTCAGCCACATGATTCACATCGGTATCACCAGTCATGCCCCAGTCATGCCCCAGCCATGCCCCAGTGATGCCCCAGTGATGCCCCAGTGTCACCAGCCATGCTGATTGCCCTAACCGAGTCTTCCGTAGTCTCCCCGAGTGTCCAGGCTCAAAAAAGTTGTAGCCAAGGAAGAAGGGATACGTTGCTGAGAGGGCATCCTCCACCAAAATGGGTAGATCATCCTGACAGAATTGCGCAGCATTGCATCAAGCTTCAGTAGATTTAGTAGATCGTACTGATGAAAAGAGCATAGACCATTTAAATTTGAAATGGGATCCTTTGAGGAAAAAATGCTGTTCAGACCCGGGTGGATGCGTTTGATCGCCCCACTCTCCGGCCTTGGCACCAACGTGAACGCTGTGGTACTCGCCAATGAACAAAGGGATCTTCATCTCATCTGACCAAAAGATACTTTTTTTGTACCTTGGATGGTGGACATCTGCTCTGCTTGTACCGTTTATCGTGTCTTTTTCCACCAATCTCCGTCTGTCGCCAAAATGCAGGGGGAAATTGGCAAAACGGTCCTTATCGTTGTTCAATGTTGTTCAAATGTTGTTCAAATGTTGTTCAAATGTTGTTCAAATGTTGTTCAATTATCCATGCAAACCTGTGTTTCTGGATCCTGGGCTAACATGGCTAACATGGAGGGGCAATGAAGAGCACCCGCCAAGGCTGATAGAAGATGGGACAGCACATCGACGTTCCCGCTTTCCAAAAGGTGAAGGTATCTGAACCTTTTATTGTTCTGAAAAGAGTAGCTGTGAGTATCTAGTGATGGTTCACTATGTTCACTTAGACTTGAGTGCCATCCCGCCACCACGGGTTTCCCTTGTCGTATGACCTCTATCAACGTTGATGAAACTGAGTTGCTTGTCCAGAAAGAGTTCCTGCACAACAGCTACCGGTCAGTTCAAGGGTCTGAAGTTCATCAAACTTTAGGGCTGCAACAAAATATCACATCACAACAATATTTCGAAGAAAAAAACATCATCTGGGTCAAAAAAAAAATCCGTGTGTGGTAGCTTTGGGACCTTCCCCCAACGGCCCACCAAGCCTCCACGACGTGGCCAGGGGCCGCCGTGTTGAAGCTATGAACCCAGCGCTTGCGAAAGGCACTAAGGACGTCATTCTTCCTGGGAACCAGCAGATCTCTGGGGAATATACGCGAATATTCCTGGGATGTCCGCTGTTTGGAAGTTCCTCTCAGGTTGGTTTCATGTTAGAGCTGGCTGGGATGGTTGGATGGTAAACTGCACGATTCGGGATCAGAAGGCCGAGAGACTCTGACGTGGTAAAGGAGTCTTGTCTTTAAACTTCTGGGAACATCTCCAGCTTGGAGCAGAGTCATGGTCAGAATAAGGATATAGATGAAGGATAAATTTAAATATTGATAAATTAATGATAAGAACTTTAAATTATGATATTTGAAATGATATGAATGATTCATCTAGAGCTCAACGGTGGATGAAAGCCAAAGGCACTCCCTCCTGCATGCGTGCAGCACAGTGCTTGCAGATTTCTAACTGAAAAATTCAACTTTGACAAGACTCGGGCGATAGTAAGTGGGCGGTGCTTCAGGGTGCTGCAGGCATGCGTAGAGTTCCTGCATTTGCCCCAGCCTTGCAATGGTGCTTCGGATCAAACCCAATATCTGACATCTGAAAGGATGGCGCCGTCTAGCGACTGGCGCCCGAGTACTTCTGCTCTCCGATGCTCTTGGCAACCGGCGTGATCTGATGTGTACATTGTGACATAGTATCATATGAAATATGTTGGAATATTATGGAATATTAAGTTATATATATAGTATAATCGCGATATAGTCTAGTCGTGATATAGATCCGACATAGCAAAGGAAGTGCTGTCAAGTGTCCCAGGCGGATTCCTACCGAAGGCAGCAAAGGAGAAAGTCACAGTCAGAGCGATGGGGTTCCTGGGCCAACTTCTCAGAAAATCACATGTCAACAGACTCTCAACATGTCAAAATATGTCAAAATATGTCACATGAGTTCAGCGTATCCGGAACCAACGAGTGATGATCACATCCCTGGCATTGTTTTTCTCGACATCCAGTATGATCAGTATGCCCATCCAGGAGTAAGCAGGATCTCCAGCCCCAAGTGGTGCATCTTCCCCACTGCGCCTTACTGGGCCTTACTATGCCCCACCAATGCTGCAAAGGTTCTCTGTGATGTTTAGGTCCTACACAAAGATACACGACCGACACAGCACCCAAGTTTGAAACCTGTTTGTAATGTAGGTCCAGGCCCAACTTCCCAAGTGTATCCAGGCGGGTGATGATCATCGGAAAACAAAAACACAGCCACCAATCTAGCAGAATCGGATTCAATATCTGACTGTCTTAAGAATAAAAAAAATCGATACAACACATACAACTTTGGAAACCACCCTGAACCCAGTCCTTTTCTGCCTGCAAAATGGCATCAAGGCTAGTAATCATCGCACGGCACACCTCAGTGAGAGGCAGAGATAGGCAGAGGTGTTGAGCGGAAAAGCAAGGCGCATCAAGGCGCATCAACGCGCCCTCAACGGCTCGCAACGACCTGGCTCCTTTTTGCGACCGAGAGTCTGAAGTCCGTGGATGGACCTTGACTCCATGAGTGCAGTTGCTCAAACAAATGTGCGAAGCTCTGAAAATCTTTGGGAAAGTGTGTGGCCGTCAAACTATCTACATTGTATCTCTTGTTGCATCTTGTGGCATTGTGCTTCTTTCAAACAGAGTTAGATATGTCTAGATGTCGAATCTCAGAGCTCCAGGCCTTCAAGTCTGGCTCGTTGCTAATGATCAGAGCTTTCAGCGCTGGGTGGTACATGGTGTAATTCCTGACAGATTTGTGGAACATACATGGAACATACGTACATAGAACATACTTGAGATATTTCGAAGTATAAGTTGGAACGAAGACTTTCAAATCATTTCGATGTGTGTTACTGTTACTGTTACTCGACGTGTGCACATCTATGTAATTATATGTTAACGTGTATGTACATGAATTGTTTGAATTATATATTGCGAATGGATGCTAACATTGTTCATTTGCCAACCCCAGATGGCTGAGCACAACCACAACAAAAGGTTGCCTCTGGCCACTGGACGCAACTGAGCAACGGGCCCTAATGGCTGCCGCTGAGGGACTATGCACATATCATATAAATGTATATTAATTATATCAATTATAACGGATTATATTATATATATATATATATGTGTGTGTGTGAGTACGTACGTACGTACGGACGGACCTATGCGTAAGTACATACATACGTATGCATGTAATTATTATGTTATGTTATGATTATGTGTATGTGAATCCCATCCATTCCTGTGAATTTCATTGTGCGTCATTGTGTTGGGAATTTGTTTCGCCATGGAGGACCTGACTATCCATACTATCCCCTCCGCATCCCCAGGTCCGCTCCTAATGGCGAAGCCCTTGAGGAGGTTGTTCTTGTAAGCTTCGTAGACTTGCGAGAAGCATTCATAGCCATTCCTGCCAGACCAGTCGAATGTCATGGCTGCCATACCATGATTCTGCTGGAAGCTCTCCAGATCTATCCATGAACCAAGACATTCCAAGACAGGCGTACCTGTCACAGGGATCCGGCCCTTGGATGAAGCCCCAATCGCTGAGCCCCACGATGATGTCCATGTCACGCTTCCAGGCACCATCTAAGAAGCTCCGATGGCTATAGTTCCTCACCAACGAGCCAAAAATGGTCATAAGGGGTTCAGGTTCAGAAGCAGCTGGGTAACTATGGTAACTTCATCGTACTTCATCATTCCTAAGCCGAGTTCGGAAGAAATCTGACTCTGTGCAGCTCAGAGACAGGTCATTGCCATACATTCTCAGCCTTGGCAGCTGCCCATGTAATGTAATTGTAATGTAATTACATGTAATCCATGTATCATTGTGCATTCCATTGCGTTCCATTGCATTCCTATCGGTCCTATCATTTCCTTTCCGCAGGTCTCACCAATTTCTCCAAGGAACGTGTTGACTCCCATGGATTTAAGCAGATCTAAATCTCCGCGCCCCCAGCTGTCCCACATGGCACCAGTGATATCCTGAGCTTGCAGGAAATCCTGGACACCAGGCGCCACCATCAGCTACAATGTACATCTGTGCATACCATGTGCAATGAAAGGCCACGGTGCTGTCATGAAGTCGTCGTCTGTTAGCAGTACCCCTGTGTTTTTCAGGGGCGACCTGGCATAATCTCCCATGAATTTGCCAGGATGGTCCTCAAACATGGGATCCGACACGGGTTGGTAAATGTCCTAATTGAACATCACCCAAATATTGGGGATATAATCTCCAACAGATACTTGAAAGTGACGTTCAAAATCCCCCAAATGGGACATTTACCAAACCCTGAGCTGTATGCTTCGATTCCAAACTGATGTCAAGGTGGTCGGTGAACATGATGAACCAATATGAACCAATCAATTCACGAGCTGAAAACTTCAGGTCGGAGATCAAAACAGCCACAGCATACGGCTCAACAGCAAGCCATGCCCTGGAAGACGCTCCGTAGGACACCCCCTTCATAGGGTACTGGTGATTGGACCGGTAGGTTGGTACAGAGTATTGCTTGTACCTGTCAGATCTGTCAGCGCTGAATCTTGCAACTCATCGAGCGGGCAGTGGTGACTCAGTTGGCCAAATGTTCAATCGAAAAAAATTGAGTTATTTGAGTTATTTAAATCTATTTAATCTATTTCAATGTTATTTACCCTGTGGATCTGTCTCGCACCTCAACATGCAAGGCTGTGGGCAAAGTGTGTTGTTCATCAAATGCCTCAGATTGTGATTGCGATGATCCGGAAAGTGAAACTCCTTGAAACTATGGGCTTTGAGATCTGACAGCGAAGGCAACTCTATGTGCTCAGCACCGTCAGCATCTACGAAATGAATCGAAATGATATAGAATATAAGACATGAACATGGCGAAAGCAAGACGGAAAAACCAAGGGCTCTTTTTTTCGAAATGAAGCATGCGATTTCTCTTCAGCAAAGCCGGATGGCAAATCGCACATGCTGGTGATCCAAGACGGATCGCAATGGGCAAAGCTAGACCGAGAGTTCGCTCGCAGCTGCATTCTTCTCATCCGCAGCGTCACTCCTCTCCCAGCGAGCTTCGGTAGTCAACTTCCAATGCACCAGGTAGGAGCGAAGATGTGCGAATATGGTGATGTCACCAACTCCGACGGGAGATGTCCCTTGATGCAATCCTGCAATGGCAATGTCTTGACCTGGAGGCTCATGGTATGCCGAAGTTAGCTTCATGACAGAAAGGCGATGTCGGGTCATCTCGCATCAACACCAAATTCCAGAAAGAGGGCCTTGATGGCTTCTTGACCATTGTCACTGGCCAATCTCAGAGGTGACAAACCATCCTCCGTCAGAGGATTTTTTCGAGCTCCGGCTTCCAGCAAGACACGCACCACGTCCAACCGACCGTTCCAGGCAGCACAGTGCAGCGGGGTCCAACCATTGGAGCGGGTCAGCTTATCCTTGTCCGCACCTGCCTGCAGCAAGAGCCGCACCACCTGACCCGACAAGCAAAGGTTGGGTTGAGCCCAGTGAGCCCCTTCCATGGTAAGAGATGGTACGGGTAGTTGATAATTTTGATGATTTTTGTGCATCCTATCTTGGAACCTGTCGTTATAAATTATGATTCTAGAACAACATTCCATGAAACAGTTTTGCCATCTTTTGCATTCTTTTCTTATCTCGTGACCATAGACCATCATAGACTTTTCTTTAATAAAATGAACAAATTACAACAAATTGTAACAAATTGTCCATGAAACAGCAGATCTGACCTGCAACTTTCCATTCAACGCAGCCACATGCAAAGGCGTTTGGCCACTGCCCCTCTCCCAGGCATCTTTGTCAGCTGAAGCTTCCAACAACAAGCTGAGACAAGGCCCATGACCTGCAAAGGCGGCACTATGGAGAGCAGCCCTGCCGTCTCGGTCCGGGATGTTTGGATCCAGAGGTTTCTGGAGCAACACATTGAGATCTTCCGGGTAGTTCTCCTCGCAAGCCCAAATCAAATTCTCCACATCTTTGGATTTCGCAGGCCAGAAATTCAGGATCACCAGCTGAAGATTCATAGCAGTCACCAAATCATCATCGTGCATCTCACCACCGTTTTGATACAAAAGTCGCTGCCGGAACCGGGGGTATCCAACAATCGTGGCAAGACGCTGCTTCAAATGAAGCGCCCTGCTGTTGGCTTCCACCAGGGCCGAGGTCTCAGCGACATCCAGCTGGAGAATCACGTCTCCCGAGGCGGCCGAAGCCACACAAAGCATCGAGCATCGACACGCGTCACGGTGCCCGGCGAATAAAAAAAATGACTGAAACCAAAATAAACCAAACACACAGCATCAAATGCATTGAAGATCATTGAACATACAATGCACATGTACTCTGCAGACAGAGATATACTCTATATATGTGCCTGCAATATGTATATATAATATATATAATTGCATTGTAATTCTATATATAGATAGGCTAATAGGCTAAGAAAAATATAGATGTGATATGCCACTATGCCATATAAGATTACGGAAGCGGGTTGCTGGCATGCTGCCAATCAAACACAAGCATCAAACCGGCAGCAACCAGTGCCAATGGTGAAACATAGTTATATAAACCTTGTGGTCCACTGGTCCAACGCAATTCTATCTCTTATTCAAGTCTGCTGTGACAAAATAAAATATATAGTATAACCCACCAAAAAAAAAGAAAAGTAATTTATCACTATATGTATCTTGGTATTATGTTAGGTTTCGATTTTTTCGGGTTGCTCTAATATAAATGAAACAATGCTCATGTCGAAGCTTGCAGCAAATTTTGACCAAGCAACTGATGGGCTTGGAATTCTTCAAAACTGGATGCGCCCGGTTGCAGTTCTGGCCACCACTCCGGGTGCTCCTCACGTTGCATCTGAGATACCATGAGTAAACTATCAGAAGTCCCTGCCCAACTCAAGACTTAGAAAATCGGGAATAAAAATCGGGAAAGAATGATGCTCTCTTCTTTTTGTTCCCTCTCGTTTCTTTATTTCGTTGCACCTTCTTGCCACTGACCAGATTATAACGCTGTATGAGTTATATTAGAATATATATATATACAGACATATAAATATATATTATACATATACATATGATCATATATGTACAGCTTGGATATTTGGGGGTATGGTGATGCCGTGATGCCTTTCCTTTCCTCTCGTCTCTACCTGCCGAGGTTCGTAGATTCCATCTGCCATCGCCTCTGCGGCAAAATCAGCAACAGTTACAATTGAATCAATTGAATCAACCTGCCAATAACTTACACTAGATCACTAGCCCCAGATTGCAACTTTGAAAGGACGGAGCTGGAAGTCCCATGTTTTTACTTTTCCGTATTTTTCCATAGATGTCCTATGTTTCATCAGTTTCATCCATCAATGCGAAAGTCATCTCAGCTTCACGCCCAGCTCACCGCCACCCAGCATTCGTCTCCACGCTTGGCGGTTTCACATTTGCTATCCTGAGCCGACAAGGGATGGCAAGGGAATCCAGCAGGTGGATACCAAATGATCCCAACAAAGGCGAAGATGGCGAAGAATCCCACAGGAGCGTGGACTGGTGCTTGCCATGCTTGCCATGCTTGCCATGCTTGCCATGCTTGCCATGCTTGCCATGCTTGCCATGCTTGCCATGCTTGCCATGCTTGCCATGCTTGCCATGCTTGCCATGCTTGCCATGCTTG
>Ga0126342_10018412_pt1 | contig 11977 bp, 6 predicted proteins | sample Cyp1metagenome_FD_92528 | JGI IMG/M metagenome (GOLD analysis project Ga0126342, IMG submission 92528) | Coral microbial communities from Lord Howe Island, Old Settlement Bay, Australia - Cyphastrea 1 metagenome | ecosystem: Host-associated > Invertebrates > Cnidaria > Coral ... | reverse complement strand
TCTTTTGGCTTCTGTCTTGCTCTGTTTTCTGTGGGCGTACGACTCTTCTCACGGGTCTTCTCACGCGGCGCCATGGGAGTGCGGTGCGGAGACGGAAAACAAGCGGGGGGTCCCAAACAAAAACCCTAGTGCACTTTGAGCCTCCACGAGGCGCTTGAGATCATGAATTTCTCAGCATTTTTCAAAGGGTCATATTTTTTGTGGAGGCTACCACCGAAATATCACCATCAAGTCCAGCTAGCATTTCACTTCTTGCTATGTACATCGATTGGTACCAATCGGATCATCTATGTACCAATCGCTGGTGATCTGAACCTTCGAAACCAGCATTTTTTGGACATGGCTCTTCTCGACGAAAAACCTCGTGTCGACTGCTTGTCCTGGGCGGAGCCCACTGATGATTTGTTCACCTAAAAAATGATGACCGACTTTCTCCATTTAGAACTCACCAAAGGGTACCATTTTTACGGAACAATGTTGGCAAATCGCCATGGGCCCTCGTGGCCAAGGCTTTCTGAAAAATGGATAAACAAAGGGAACATCTTCGCCGGAAACCGGCAGGTTCCCTTCAATCAATCCAGTGGATTCAAAAACCGTGGGATTTGCTGATCGGAATGTCATGGGGATTTGAATACCCGACGAATCATCGAAAACTTCGTATTTTTGCCACTTTGCCTATCCCTTCCTGTCCTGTCCTTACGTTCCTCTCCTTTCTTTTCCTTGTCTTTCCTTTCGTTTCCACCGCACTAATCCCTCAATCCCAAACGGGAACATGATCCGAACATGATCCGTAGAAAAATTAGAAGAATCTGAATGGTTCCATTGCCATCGGGCATTTAGGACTTGGCGGTTGCTACCCATTTGGCTATGGGTCGAGGTACCTTGTACCCCTGTAGTTTCCCTCTAAATATAGATAAATATAGTATGATAGGTGTTGATCCATCACCAGTTGTCAAAAATATTCATTGGGTTGGTTTTTACCATCAAATCTACAGGAAACCATGGTTTTTACCATCAAATATAGGGCTTTCCAAATGTTCCCAAGCACCCAAAAAACGCCCCAGGCCTGGTGGTCCTTCTATGGCCATGAAGTACCTGCACCTCAAACAGCTAGGCGCCGTGGTGTACTGCGAATCAAAAACTACTTATAGCAACTCGAAAAAAAAAAAAAACAATGGGTTGATTAATGGGTGAAATATGGGTTAGATTAATTATTATATATATATATATTACTAATGGGGCTATAATCTAACAACTACAATGACGATAATTACCATCTGGTTTTTTAACATAGCCATGGAAAATCACCATGCTATTAATAGGTAAACCATCTATTTCTATGGGCGATGGCTTTCATGGCGAACTGTTAAATAACCAGAGGCTATGTATATATATCCCCACTTAAATTAATGGGGTGAAATATGGGTTAGATAAATGGATCAAAAACCACGGATCCACAAAAATGGCACTGGTCATTTCGATGTTGGTGGCGAAATCTCCGGTGTTTCTTGAGATTTCTGTAGAGTATATTACCCGGCCTGGCTAACTAACAGTTTGGTGATTTAACCACTAGGAAAATGGTGATGAATAGCATGGTGATGAAAAGATGGTTTGTTAGAATGGGTTAACAATGGTGAATAATGGGATGATATGGGATTTATCCTCTGGTAAACATACAAAAAGCTATTGAAAATGGCCCAGTCGAAATAGTTGATTTACCCATGAATAGCATGGTGATTTTCCACAGTTATGTACACGTTTACTAGAGGGTACAGGCTAGCTATCTGTCTAGCTAGCTATACCCAGTTTTCTTTGCTAATTCCATGTTCCAATTGGTCATTGAAGCGGGCAAACACCAGAACCAGACCTATTGCGTCCTGCAGGTTTCCGTGCAGGTTGACTTTGATGATCCAAGGGCAACGTGGGCTGAAGGCCCAAGCAGAACAGGTCTCTTAGTACAACAAACATAGACCCTGTATGCATGATACCTACATTTAAACGTAGACCCCGGTGAGCAAATTTGCTTGGGTCATAAACCAGTTGTAAGCTATTGTTGTTTGCTTCAGCCCCTGTTGGAAGTCTAACTTCCCATAGTAAGTGTTTACCCCAAATCACGGCCTGCGCTACCCAAGCTGGTTAGTATCCCCATGAACTATTAAGTAATACTCAATATATTGTAGTATCCCATATGTAGTATTATAATGGTTAGTATATAACAGTCAAGATAACGTATATTCAATCAAAATGGTAAGAGATTAAGTTGTACTAAACTATCCAGCCGTTTTTCCCTCTGGTAATTTAAGATAGTTATGGAAACCATGGCTTGATGACTTACCGGGAAAAATATGGAAAAAAAAAATATTTTCATGATTCGTGGATTTTCCATACATGAAGGAGTCCACCAGTCATAAGTTGGGTTTATAACCCCATCTAACTATTTCCATCAGAAATCCTAGTTACTATTTAAAGATCATGAAACAATTTAGCTCACGGACTAAGGGCCTTTCCTGATTTTCCATATAGATTTTCCCAGCTTGCCATATACAAAATATCTATGTATATATATATATGGAGGTTTCCCAGAGTCAATGGTCACTTCAGGAACCTAAATTGGAGGTACCTACCACATATAAGGCCTATGTAAGGCCTAAATTTCAGGGAATATCCCCACAAAATATAGCCTGAAATATGGTACAGTACCTCCATCTGTCGGATCCTGAAATTTCCATTGACAGAGTCTACTCGAGTCTACTAGAGATGGAGGTACCTCCAAAGCATCCAAGCAGTGAGGATGCCGTCGTGTTTTCGCCGGTCAACGATGGAGCGTGGCGCGTTTGAATGGTGACTTCAAGCCATATGTTATAGGGAATTTCTAGGGATAAAATAATGGGATTTATAGGGATTTATAAGGATTTATAAGGATAATAATTGGATTTCTAGGGATCATATGAGATAATTGGATAATCATGGGATAATCATAAGACGGATAATGGGATTACCTTCTGGATATTTACCAGAGCTATCGAACATGGCCACTTTAGAGATGATTTATGATGATTTACCATGATTTACCTACTAATTTCATGGTGATGTTCCACGTTAAATAACCAGAGGGTAACATCTACTGCGAATCAATTCGATACTAGTAATATTAAATATCATGTAATGTGACTTACTCGAGAAATGATTTATCCTTAAACGTGGCTTACTAGAAGGAATTTCATCATATTTGAGTAATGTGGGTAAAACAATAATAAACCACTCCATTTTTGATGGTTTATACAACCCATTTATGGTGATTTGGGGGATGGTTTATGACATTGTGTTTCCCACATTAAATACCTTATCAACGTTGGTTGCTGATTCAGGAACGGGGCATTCATCATACCAAGTTCGAGGTTTTGAGGTATGTAAAAAGATGTAAAAAGTATAGAACTATATGGAGGGTTCCATGGAGTACCCTCCGTAGCTGGATGGTTTTTTGAAGGGAAAATCCGATTGAAAATGGATGATTTGGGGGTAGCCCTATTTTAGGAACCCCCAATATAGACATGTATTGGGTTGCTGTGGCATCAGGTCGCCCATAAACCTGGCTGCATCATGCACGCAGGAACGCCAAGGTGTTTCGGGGAGTGTACCAAGGTTGTATCTCTGGCAGAAAAAAGGGCATCTCTACTTGCCAGCTTCTTATCCTTGGACCCGAATCTGTCTGCTGTGTGACCCGTATCTGTCCGACGGGCAAAGATCTCTTGCACCGCTGGTCATCAGAAGGTCACGCGCGAAACCCGGTGTGGCCATGGACAGCAAGTTGGTCCTGACGACCGGAATACCCTCCTTTTTTTGTTTCTGCAAAACACATCAAAAACAAACATAGCCTAAGCTTCATGGTCCAGAAAGTCAAGCGAGATTCCTGAGATTGTACCAAGACTGTAGAGATTCAAAGCAAAAGCTAGAGGAAATCATGGTTATTAATCAGTTATTCCCCTTAGATACAGGGGGAATAACCGGTTTCAATTGTCCCATCATCCCAGTCTGAGATTGTACCAAGACTGTATCTCTGGCACAGCGTACTGTGAGGGCCAGGTTCTTCGTCTTGGGAACACGACAGTGTCGCTGTGTGACCCGTATCTGTCCGACGGGCGATCTCTTGCACCGCTGGTCATCAGAAGGTCATCACCGCTATGGCACAGAAATCAACATGTGGGGTACCCCGTAAAACACTGATTGTTCAAGGCCAAAGAAATGCCAAGACATGTGTATACTCTATGATTCTATAAATCATCTGTAAATGGCTATAGCTTCCATAATTTACACAGCTTTCCATAGCTATGTTACGGTACATAAAACCTCCTTGACATTGCCCAACTGCAATCCTGTCCACTTGCCCTGTGCCAACCAGCCAACCTCATCACGATGAAGGCAGCGATGCCATGATGCGGGCCACTTTTTTCGGTGGAACTCTCCGTATTACTGGGTGAAAAACCATCATATTTGACTCGCCTGAACTAACCATCTGATTCCAGGGTTCGGTCACGGTGAGGTCACTATCATTTGCCCAGACTCCTGTATGTCTCTTTCTCAGTCTAGAGTCTAAACTGTGGTCGTATGTGGTTTTTGGATCAGTTTCCAACAATCCATGATGGTCCCACTGAAGCCAACCATTCTGTGTGTCTTTGCGGCTGGTTGATGGAGTGCTTAGATTTCACTTAATGCGGCACCATAAGAATGACCCAGCAGCGCGCTGTAATGTTGGCAGCGGCGTAGCAGCATGAAAAGATTCAAAGTTCAATAATGTCAACCTCAGATTTCGCTAAACCCAGCTTTGTGGGTTACCATTGTAGCACATAAAATCACTATTTGGAACCCCCTGACTTTGAATCAACTGCTTATTTCAGGGGTTGCCTTTACTTGGATTAATCAGCGGTTGGCATTACTTGGATGGCATCCCGGTTAGTACATGGTTAAGAACCACAATCTAACCAGGAAGTGGTTGATAATCTAGTTTAACCTAGTTAATCATATATGTATAGGGTATAACTACCCCCGTTGTATCACTTCTTTAGAAGCCAGTTACAAATAGGATACCCTTGCGAGTCCTTGAGCTTAAACCAAAGATTCTGACATCTACATATGATGTATGTGTATATATATATAAATATATTATACATTATTTTATATTACTGTATATAATATATAACTTACTTGTAACTTAGGGCTATCAATATCCTAATGTGATTAAGGTACAGATTGAATCAGATTGAATCGGTGTTTTTAGGCCTGGTTTGTCAATCAGGGGCTATCCAATCTCGGCTCGGGTCCCCGGGTCCCAATGGATTTCTAAATTCCAAAGATCTTCCCCATTCAGTTACCCTCTGGCTAACTAACAGTTTGGTGATTTAACCACTATAAATGGTGATGAATAGCATGGTGATGAAAAGATGGTTTGTTAGAATGGGTTAACAATGGTGAATAATGGGATGATATGGGATTTACCCTCTGGTAAACATACAAAAGCTGTTGAAAATGGCCCAGTCGAAATAGTTGATTTGCCCATTAATAGCATGGTGATTTTCCAGTTCGCTTTTTGTATGTTTACCAGTATCATCCCATTATTCACGATTGTTAAGCCATTGTAACAAAAAAAAACACCGTGATTTTCTCACCATTTACAGTGTCTTTTTCTCACCATGTTCTTGTGGTTTTCCTATGGTTTACCACCATTTTCCATTACCCTCTGGTAAACTAACATAGCTATTGAAAATGGCCATTTATAGTGGATCTACCCATTAATAGCATGGTGATCTTCCAGTTCGTTATGTACACATTTACCAGATGGTAAATCCATCAGATAATCCATCAAAATTCTGATCCAGACCTTGCATCCCATGTTGGGATAATATCACTCAGTTCATCCATGTAAAAAACACCCGGTTTTTCGACACGCGATTCGCCCCTTGATATCAAGGGGGGTTCCATAGTCGTGATCGGGGGATCCCAAAAAAACGGATCGTGTTGATTTCATGAAAAAAAAACAATCTAAAATGGTGATTGTCCATAGTAAAATAGTGATGTTCAGTAAAATGGATGAGAACTGGGGTATCCCTATTTTAGGATTCGCCCCAAATTTTCAGTCGTCACCAGCTCCAAATCTAACGTGGTGAATCATCGTCTGCCAGACTCCAGCGCGATCCCGCCTACAAAGGCCAGAGACGCCATTGGCCTCCAGTGACTACCCGGCCTGGTAAACTAACAGTTTGCGAAGTGGAAAATCACCATGTTTCATGGGGATTCATTTAGGAAGTGGCTAATATGATGTAAGTGGTGAGAAATGGCTAATATTAGTAACTTATATGATGTAAGTGGCTAATATTAGTAGCTCATTCATGAATAAATGAACCCTTGTAACGTGGTAAGTAGATGTAAGTATATAGTGAACTTCTGTTTCTAGATGATCATGAACACCTATAGGAAAAAATGAAAACATCTGGGGATACTGGTCATGGTATTTCGTCCATCTATGGTACGACTGGGGGTTCCCCAAGCCACCCTGACACAGCTCGTGAAATGCGTGAAATCTTTGGTGACAATGTGTTGGTAAAAAAACAGCAACAAGCCAATAATAGCAACCCCCCAAAAGATGCAAAAGTGATTGATTTATATGTGATTTATCACTATGTTCGTAGGAACATCGACTTTTCGATCTTTTTGATGATTTGTTTGGGGGTGGGTGCTATACAAATATACATAGATATACATGAAATATCCCTAGCTATACATGGGTGCATGGAATTTCTTCAAAGGCTCTGGATCCACATGGAATCCACGTGCAGTTCCCCGCCTGTGAACGCACAGGGCACCAGGCGCACGGAAATTTCTTGGCAAAGCTTGAGCCAGGAGTGAAGGATTGGTGGTTGATTTCGTGGCTAGTGCTTCACAATGGTGGATAGAAGTGGATAGTGGTTGATGATTAAATGAACTGAGTTCAATGGTTTCTGTTCATGGTTGATATTGATGCAGGCCTGCATTATGTTGAAGAATTCGTGATGATGATCTATGGTAGATAAGTTTGCTTTATGATCCATGTCAAGGGTTTATGAATAGCGAATGATATTTAGACAAGTGGAGCGGTAAACCAACCACTACAGGTTTGCTACCAACAAAGGGGAGGAGAGCACACCGTGAAATCACATGACCTGTCAAGAAGGCTTTGTTCATGTTGGCTCACATATATACCCCCTTTCTGCAAGAGGATATTTACGTGTCCACTTGTGAATGGATCCACTTTACGAGAAGGGTCTAGTTATGAAATCAACCCTTCAGTACCTGCGTGAACCTTCCACCAAATGAACACATTAGACTATGTCGGCATGTTCATCAGCCCAATTTTGTGTTTCGCCCTACACCACAAAATGTGGGGCAATCAAAAGGCAACAATAGTGACAAACCAAACTAAACTAGGACTGCGAATGGGGTGCTCTTTTAACACATTTGTACCTAGGGCATTCCTTGGATGGGTGTAAGACTAAGACACAACTTGGGGTTGCATCCCCTTCTGGTTGGTGGTTTGAATCCCTCTCAAAAATGATGGAGTTCGTCAGTTGGGATGATGACATTCCATTCCCAACTGTTTCTGGAAAGTCATGTCATCCAGCCATGGTTCCAAACCACCACCAACCAGCATCCCAGTACCATTAATTTAGTAACTTAGTAGCTTGATGACCACGGATCCGGATCCTGGGATGCCACATTTCTTCTGACCGCCATAGCTGATCCCCTTATGATAAGATCAGAGCAGTGTGATTTGGATTTTCGGGGGTCAGATTCGGTCAGATCATGGTATTCTTGACCTAAATATACCTAAATCAGAGCATAATCCCCCGATTCATCACTCCCTAAATCAGATCGTGCCCAAATCACCCAAAAACCATCCCAAAAGTCATCCGAAATCATGCGACAATTCATCCAAAATTCCCAGATTTCCAGATGATCCCAGCTTCGCTTCCCCCAAGCGCTTCGTTGTGCAACGCGCACCTCACCGCCTTCCACTTCAGGCCTAGTGCAGTGGACTAGACCGCTTGCTGCGGCCAGCAATAATCTGTGTATGTGTATATGTATATACATATATATATGTATGTATGTATGTATGTATGTATGTATGTATGTATGTATGTATGTATGTATGTGTATATATATATATATATGTAATGTAATGTATTGTAATGTAATGTAATGTAATGTAATGTATGTATGTATACATGTATGTATGTATGTATGTATGTATGTATGTATGTATATATATATGTAATGTAATGTATTGTAATGTAATGTAATGTAATGTAGTGTAATGTTATGTAATGTTATGTCATGTCATGTAATGCTATGTCATGTCATGTCATGTCATGTCATGTCATGTCATGTCATGTATGTATGTATGTATGTATGTGTGTAAATATATGTAATGTAATGTAATGTAATGTAATGTAGTGTAATGTTATGTAATGTTATGTCATGTCATGTAATGTTATGTCATGTCATGTCATGTCATGTCATGTATGTATGTATGTATGTATGTATGCATGTATGTATGTATGTGTGTATATGTATATATGTGTATATAAGTATATAGATAGATAGATATAGACATAGACATAGAATGATATAGAATGATATAGAACGATATAGACATAGATATAGATACAGATAGACAGATAGACAAATAGAGAGATAGAGAGAGAGAGATAGGATAGGATAGGACAAAACAAGACAAAACAAGATAAAATATGTAAATGGTCTATATATTATATATGTATATATGCATGTGAATGTATGTATATATGTGGATATTGCAAGCTTTAGGCTCACCCCTCACTGTACTCTCGGGGAATCAACCATGGCGATGGATTTTCTCGATGCATAGACATGATGCATTTAGCCTCCGGTAAACTAACAGTTTGCGAACTTGAACATGGTCAGTAAAATACGCGATTTGGCCAGTAAAATGGTGATTTTCCATAGTAAAATGAATGATTTTCCATAGTAAAATGGTGATTTTCCATAGTAAAATGGTGATTTCCCATAGCTATGTGAAATTACCAGAGGGTATAGAGGATTTCCCATGGCCGTTCCCGTTCTGAAATTTCGGCTGGCCGTTCGGCAAAATCCATGAATGAAATTCAGCCCATGTTTTCACATCAAGCTGATGTGTAGCTGGTTTTGACCCATCCAGAAGACTATAGAATAGTGCTATAAATTTATTGTGAATAGAATAGTTTATGCACAAATTATTGTGGTTTTTCTATCACTAACCCAATAAATTCACCATAAATCCAGCTAAGCTATTAGAATACAATTCCAGGGCGATGCCCCAGTTCGTTAGCTTAGTTGGTCAACATAACTCCAATTTCACTTGGGTTTTATGGTAGATACTACCCTCTGGTTATGTCAAAATCGCTATTGAAAATGATCATTTACAGTTGATTTACCTATAAATGGTGATTTTCTATAGCTATGTAAACGTTTACCAGAGGGTATGACATACTTAATGGAGGTCGTAAACATTTACAAAGCAATAAACACTACCTGGGGGGCACCACCATGTAGATGCACGAGGACGCTCGCACACCAAATGAGGTGTCGAGGGTCTCCCGTGAAAAATATCGCATTACCCTCTATTAATTTAACCTAGCTATTGAAAATGGCCCACATACAGTTTATTTTCCATAGTTATGTTAATTTACTAGAGGGTAACATTGTTAACTCAATATATTGCCCCATATTTTAAAGGTGTCCCATGGCTAACTGGGGTCATCCTCTATCAACGACTTGCCTCATGTTGACCGCTCGCCCCGGAGACATCCGCCGACGAAAGCCACGGTAGTAGATCTTCTCAGGTGCCTCCAGGTCCGTGAATTTCGACAGGATGAGGCTTCGCCAGCACAACCAGGTTGAGGCTATCGTATGTCTAGATCTTTGTAGAGCTATAAAAACATATATGCTTGTTTGTGTATGTATATATATATATAATGTATAGGTATGTATGCATATATATATATATACAGTATATGTATGCAAAACACCATATATACAAAGTTCATATGATAATGCTATATAATGTGTGACTCAATCTGTGTATATATATATCATTCACGATATATTTGGTTACATGGTTGATAATAGGGAACTCTTAATAATGATATTATAGTATATTATAGTGATATAACGTATGTGAATTATATGACTGTATAGACATGTATAGACTATATCATCTAGAATGGCTGGTTAATGGCTATATAACATCAAATATCTATAGTTATGTGGTTCTATTGCATGAGTTAAAATGATACTTACATGGACTAAATAACAACACACAAATTCAACTAATTGATAACTAGTAGTAAATACACATGTTACAGCAATAAACCCAAATAATCTATAGACTATAGACTATATCTATATCATCTATAATGGCTGGATAATGTTTTTTACTATATATCTATAGTTGGTTGAACCCAAACTAACGTCATGTGGGCAGTGTTCGCCAGCAGTGTGTTGTCCCTAATGGATTCTGATCATCCCCAATAGGTGGGCACTTACTTTTTTCGTGGTGACAGTGTTCTTCCATTTCGAGCCAAAAAACAAGATAGTAAAAAAAGGCTGAGTGATTATGTATATATATATACTATTATATATATATGATTATATATATATATGATTATATATATATATGATTATATATATATGATTATATATATATATATGATATTCCAGTTATCGTTTATCGTTCCATTTATGGTTATCTACAGTACTCATCCAGGGATATCCCATGCTGCCAATGGGCACCTTCACTTCTGGAGGTACCCAGGGTTTGAAGGTGCCCATGTCATTCAGGACCGCCTGAAACGGGATGAACTGCCAGGGAAGCGACCACATTTTTGCCATATGTTTCTGGTGGGTTGATAGGTATCTAATAGGTATCTAAATTGCAGGCTGTAATGCCCAATAAACTAAGTACTAGTTGGTGGTTTCAACCCCTCTGAAAAATATTAGTCAATGGGAAGGATTATCCCATATATTATGGAAAATAAAAAATGTTCCAAACCACCAACCAGAGTAGTATAAGCCAAACAAATTACATGAACAGGGTTATGGACATCATGATTCACTTGGGGATAGCCATGGACAAAATACCATCAAAAATAACTGATAGCTATGGACAAAAGCCAACATGCACCCTCTTTCACTGTTTGTTTTTCACAATTTTATCTGAATTCGCTTATCTCCTCAGCAATATGAGAAGCTTTCCAGGTTGATCCTCACATTTTGTTGATCCCAGCTATGTGTTGATAGGTTTCTACATTTGCTGGATGGCTTGTTATTGTGGCAAACCCAATGCCTTGAACCATCCCAGTAATCAGCCAACTCTTTCGGGGGCATGTTGTACATCCCAAATAAAAATGAGGTAAAGCCAATAACAAGCCATCCCCAATAGCAATAAACCTCTATAATTATATTATACCATATGTTCATTGTTATTGTTTATACCACATCATCCCATTTGGGATCGTTTGTTCGCGGCTTTACCACAAATCTCAGCCCGCCGAAAAAACACAAACGAAACCCACAGGCTCAATCTGCCAGATAGTTTGGGGGCTGTCAAATCCCAATTTTCATGGGATGAAAAAAAATGTTGTTGCCAAATGCATGCATGGATGGATGGATGGATGGATGCATGGATGGATGGAAGGATGCATGGATGGATGAATGGATGGATGGATGGATGGATAAGTAAATGTATGTATGTATATATATATGTATATATGTATGTAATATATATATGCATGTATGTATGTATTGTATTGTATTGCAATGCAATGTAATGTAATGTAAATGTAATGTAAATGTAATGTAAATGTAATGTAAATGTAATGTAAATGTAATGTAAATGTAATGTAAATGTAATGTAAATGTAAGGTAAATG
>Ga0126342_10018411_pt1 | contig 11978 bp, 11 predicted proteins | sample Cyp1metagenome_FD_92528 | JGI IMG/M metagenome (GOLD analysis project Ga0126342, IMG submission 92528) | Coral microbial communities from Lord Howe Island, Old Settlement Bay, Australia - Cyphastrea 1 metagenome | ecosystem: Host-associated > Invertebrates > Cnidaria > Coral ... | reverse complement strand
TAAACAACCTCCCTGACATGTAAGACCATGGGAAAACAAGGACTGCCAAGATGGCAGCTGAGGTCCAACCGTCAAGCTCACCAGGACAATAAACTGTGGAAGTTTCACAATATATATATATATTTATATATAATGACAAGGTCCATGCTGGTCCTCATAGTGCAAGTGAGGATGGCCAGGCTTGGGCAAGTAGAACTCAGGGTAGTCAGGATCGTGCGTGTCCCGCATCCACATCCAGTATGGATGCCACCTGGCACGGCTGGCAGTGCCAGGCATCTGAACATGTTGCATATGTATCACTTATACATATATTGAATATATTGAATACAATTCAATACAAATACATGATACATGTATAATGTGTATATATATATATATTAATATATAATTAGCAAATATATATATATATATACTATATATATATATATTCAGTATGTATGTGTAAAATATAGAGTATATAATATAATGTGGAATCAATGTAATTTATGTATTTTGATGTAACGTAATGCGACGTAAGGTAAAGTAATGCAAGGACACAAAACGTAATGTAATGTACGTACACATATTATAGTTGATACACAATGCTTCTTGTAGGCAGCATTCAGAGAAAATTCGGAAGTCTGACCGCTGCTTAAACGATTTAACAAAGGTGAATAAGGAGCCCCAACTTGGGCACAACCTTCCCTACAGAATCCTTGGAGTTTTTTTCGGCCATCTGCTTCCATTTCAGAAAAGGAATTCTATGGGTTTGCCCGGCCCTGGAGACCCATTAAATGGCGATTTTATATGATTTTATTACAGGGCAAAATGCTGGTCAAGCATCGGCTTTTCTCAACATTTTCAGACCGCAGATTGAACCAAGCAACGGCAGGTTGTATTGAGCCTCAGTTGCGATTTGACGTGACCTCTCAGGAGGGTGTTCAACGTGTTCCTGTTGCGTGATGTTGTTTAAATGGATCTGTAAATCAAATAAACAAAACACATGGAAAAACACATTAGCAAGATTCAAAATACATCTGAATACAACTATAAATATCAATAAGTTGTACTAAATCACAGTCCTTTTTATATCCGTCATAAGTTTGGAGGATAAATACAGTAGGAGTCACTGGTGCCAAGCAGCAATCCATGTGCCACCACGCTCGGTGCGACGACGGTCCAGGTAGCGTGTGACTGGGTTTGTGTTCTCCTGCGCGGTAGTGTCAGGTGACACCATGAACTGAGAAAGCCATCCCTAGATTCTCCTAGATACATGATGAACCATGATTATCAATGAGGGTCATGAATTCGCAGGATAATTACGATACTGCTAGTATGTATATATATATATATATATATTATGTGTGTATATATATACATATACATATATAATTCACAGCCGCAGGACATAATAAGAGAACTCCCTCTGCTTGTTGTCTCTTGCAAATTAGATCATGCATGATCATGCAACCGCAACAATCAGCAAAATCACCTTTAAAATCAGCAACCAGGATGGGCCATGGTCAATCCCGCCATGCGGATCCTGACGTTCACGCTCACGGTTTGCCTGCATCCACTCGATAGTATAACGCTTGGGCCTGGCTTGAGTCGTGCAAGAAAAAACCACCACTCTACCACCACAACCAGGTTTGTCTGGAAACAGGGGATACATGGGGATACCCATAGATACTCCAGTTTTTTTGGCATGTTATAGCAATTTTAATATATTTTAATCCATTGGCTATAACATGGCTATAACATTGGATATAACATAATATCACATGGTTATATCCAATGGACAATGATGATAATCCATTGGAATTGGGGGTACCCGATTTTCAGACCCACTGTGACACTATGTGACACTGATCTGCTGCCTGATTCCGATACTGCCCGCATTCTGGAAGACCATCTGGGCGGCGAAAGGCACTTATATAATGTAGCACCAGGAATGACAAGTCTCATGTTCAATTATAATTAACCAGCTATTTCAAGTTCATTCAATTGAGCAAAACGCGGTTTGAATTTTTGCGGACAAAAGAAAGGACGGAAAAGGACACATAACAACTTGATAGCACACTTAAACACATTCTATTGCGTTCTGGATTTCCGAACCCTGAGTGAAGTTGCCAAAAGCAGTTGCTAAGAGCAGCGCCATAGCAACCTGAGATGAAAGTTGTCATGCATGCGGAGGGGGAGGCAATTCGCTTTGCATCACATCCGTAATTGAATCTCTCCAGACTCTATCTTAGCATGAACCTGCCGATGTCCTTCCTGGATGTTAAGATGAGGTCTATGTCACTGTCCTTCTTGAAATGCTGATTCCTGAATCCCTGAAGCGCAGTGCATTGAAGTACCACTTACCACGTTCGCGTACACACTTCCATGCACACAGTGATGCACACAGTGGCAAACTCCTCGAACTGCAGGGGTGTATCCAAGCATCATCTTCTGACCAAGTGACAACCGCCAGAACAATCATCAGTGGCGACACCACCCAGACCCTCAGTGGCGAAACTTGTCTGTGCATGGTGTGTGAACAAAATCTTCATGGCTGGGAAACCATGGGAACACCACCATGGAAAGCTGCGGGAACTCGGGCTTTTTTTGAAACACTAAAATTCTGATCCATCGCAATCCGAGTGGCGGAAAGCTCTGCAGCCACGCCCAGTATGGGGGATAGTCCTGCAGGCAATGACAAGAAAAGGAACCTGTAAGAATAGAACACAACTCAGCCCGTGTTAAACCAATGTTTGCAGGCTAGTTTCAGTTGGTACTTTGGAATTCCTGGCTCTGAAATCCTTTGGCTAATCACACCCAATCATGCGCTTTCATACAGGTCTACGTCTGCCGTCTGCCATCTTCAAAGCGAGACATTGATGATATGAACCAGCTTTGGACTGTTATGAGCAATGAATTTCAAGCTTTTGGGGCAAACATTCAATGAAGAAACTCACACTCACACTCACAAAAATCTGAATATACCATGGTGTTTTTTTGTGATCATAGCATTCTTTGAAGTGAATGTTTATTTATGACTATCTGGAATATGTTCCTTCAAAAAAGTGCACCATCTCTTTGAAAAGGGTGCAAGATTCCCTCAGATATTAAAATATCATTCCAAATGTCAATATGAGGTTAAGGTTCTTTTGTGTATATAGTGGTCCTTTTGTCAAAAGAGTATGGTATTCTCTTAAGACAATGGACCGTTATTCCAAAATGTAATCCTTTTATATACATATGCAGCACTCGTTCTGAAATTATGGATTTCCCTTGGTGCATAAGGCAATATTTTTGGGACTAGCCTCTGCAAAAATGATGGAACCAATTGATTAAGAAGAGCGCACAACTCTTTCACATCATTTCCTTTAGAGAAAGACCTCGTTCTTAAGGAACAACAAACAAGGACAACTGAACCTTTTCAACAGTAATACTACGTACATGTGTGGAGGAAATTATCTGTCGTTTTTGCAGGAACATGACTTCTTGAAAAGGATACTACATTGTCTTTTGGCGGGGTACTTGCCATGTGTAAGCAACATGCTCATCTTGCTTGATTTTCAAGGAATATTGCGCTTGCATTGCATTTCCGCATATTAAAAAGGTGGCTGTAAATTGGACAGCGCCCTACATATGGCAAAGGAATATTGCCTACTTGAAGAGATATCATTTGAAGAAGATTGCGCTTTTTCAAAAACGTATGCTGCATCTTTTAGAGGATTCCTTCATAATTTGTAAGGGTATTGCTTGTTGGAAACAATATGAACTTTCTCAAAGGAACATGTTAACTTGATGAAACATGTTTCTTCACAAGCTGGGGATACTTCATTGTTGCATGTCATAAGATATTGCATTTTGGAACAACAATGCACTATGCTAAACTCATGCTACATGTTCTAGAAACATGCTTCCCCTTCAAGGGAAGGCTGTACTTCTTTAAGGACACCCTGCATCTTGAAGAAAAACTGTGATTTTTGCAAGGGATAGTGGACGGGTTCATGCAACTATTTCGAGGATATTAAGGTGCAACTGTATTACATATGTTATAAATTTAATATAATATAATATATTGTAATGTAATATAATATCATATGATATAATATAATAATATAAATTAATAATATAATATATATATAATATAATATATATAATATACAATATATATATAATGTTTCAATATTCGTATTCCTGAAGTGGGTGTGTGTGTGCTTAAATTTATTATCCTTTGCCTTATGACTCTGATGAATTTACTTAGTTGCATTCAATAAGAACAGCGCAATTCACAAGAGGAAACTCTGAAGCACTAAACATAAATATGATTTTGCCTGGGAATATATGGGAACTGCATGCAACTAGATTTAAAAAAAACTGAATAAAAACCAAACCGGATTAATTTATGGCAGTTTTCAGCACATCGTTGGGTGAATTAACCTGGAGGCACAACATCCAGAACCTGTCCCAACTTGGGTGGTACCCTCTGGTAAACGTTTACAGTTTGCTATTGAAAATTGCCAAATAGTGGATTTACCATGATTTACCATGATTTACCCAGCTATAAAATGGTGATGTTCCATAGTTACGTAAACGTTTACCAGAGGGTATCCATCCGCGAGGATTCACTGCCCCAACATCACGCAGGTAACTCACAGCACTCCTGGGCAAATTCACCGTAATAGACCGTGTGGAAACTTAGCATTGCGGCACATAGTCGCCACAGGAAACAGAAATGAAATGATAGTCCCACACACCCGTGCCAAAAATGACTGGCAGCTTCATATCTGATCATGACTTATCAATTGCTACATATTGCACAACATCTGCGGTTTTGGGGGTTTCCTTTTAGCTCCAGTGCAATGTGGAATCTTGTTTTTTCTCTTTCTTGCCCTGTTTGCCAAAGGGGAACGGCGTCCACTTTAAGGCCAAAACATTCCCGCTGGCAGCAAAGTCCAGTGTTCCCAATCCTGGTTTGTGACATCGATACTAAAATCCAGGAGCTGAAAATGGGATGCATTGAAGGAACACTTTTCGCTCACAGCTCAGGACAGCACGTAGCCATGGTCCCAGACCGGTTGCATCAAAGGGTACCTCGAATGGACACTGTGGTTTGCTTTGAAAGTCAACCTTTCATTCTTAGTAAATACTGACCATTCTCTAGTCCCAAACCTGCTGCTCAAAGAGCTATGGATTGATCAGGATTGATCCCTTGACCATCGGGACATTCGAATGGAGTTTGCTTGACATCGTGGCAACTGGTGACAATAACTCTGAGTCTGAAACCAATCCAAATATGAACCATTTAGAATTTAGAATTGTTTTGATTATCATTAATTATCTAGAATAAAGGACATGTCCACTCCTCTTTGGGCACTTCTTGGGAGTGCCATCTGGCTCAAACTCAGGAGGCGGAGGTGGTGGAGTGTGCAGGAACCTGCGGAGCACTGGTGCCGCTGGAAACTCGTAGGTCATCGTAGGTCCACAATCTGCCATACCGTGAGGATATCATGCAGATACTGTAGATGTCCATTCTGATCATTCTGTGCAACCGAGCCAGAGCTAAAACTGCCAGCGCGCCAACATCTTGAAGATTCTCAAGGATTCTCATCTCCCCAAATGATATCCTCAACCTTCAAACTTCAAGAGTCCCCTTATTTCAGGCAAGGAGCATTTCGTGTGCTCAGAACAAGAAATTACTTTATTTCGAGTGATCCCCACCATGGGATTTCAAGGCATATTACATTCTGACATTTATATATGCCGTTGAGATCCGGCCCTGTGCCCACTGAGATCTGGGATCCCGAGGATGGAAAACCATTGTCAACCCGGATGGTGCATCTGAGCCGGCGCACGGGGGGAAACCTCCAAGTCGGACCGAGGAGCTTGCGACCTGCAAAACAACCAAGATTGGGATTGAATCAATAGATGATTCAACCATCAAGACTACAGCTTAGGGCTTTCATGAACATGTCCAGCCAAATTTTAAATCAGTGGCCAAAGGATGCCACAGGCCTCAAAATCCTTACATAGTTTCCACCAAAAATCACCAGAGTGGTTAGTTCTTCATGGTTTTGATACCCCAGTTTTCTGATGGTTGATTGCCCAAAAAGTCCTGAGCTTCCCTGCTCCTCGCACACCCAAAGCTGTGCGGCAGCGTGCTGCTCGCAGAAGCAAAGCCATAGCGGAGATGTGGCCTGTGCAAAGCCATGCTGCCGGGATGCTGGGATGCCAGTTGCGGGGAAGATTTTATTTATGGAATTTTAGGGATAGTGATGAAAAAGAATATGGACAGTTCTGGGAGAGGTATACATAGTATGAATTGTTGCGGATAATCTGATAGATCGTAACCAAATATGGATTCTCCGCAATCCAAAACCAATTTTTGGACACATTTGGCAGCTTATTCTGCATTCAGGTCGATGTTCGTCATCTAGGGACAAGCCCAGTTTTACTGGGATACATTCAGGCTCTGGTTGAAATTCGCCCCGATTTTTAGCACACGTGGACGTGGCGAAAGTCGAAAGGTATGATCAGATTCGCCAAGGACGGTGATAGCTCCGCAGATTCCCCAAACGCCATGAATTCTCCATGGATTTTCCCTGATGCCCCCATGATTTCATGGATTTTCATTGATTTCCCCCATGAAATCTTCATTCAATTTGGGGTTTCCACCATGTCTGGACAAAGCCCAAACGAAAACATGAGTTTCGAAATTTGAAGGGTTTATACCACCAATTTCTGGTGACTATTAGGGGGTGGTTTATTATGATGCTTCTTAATCGATCTACCACATTAATCCATATTAATCCTATTGATTATCCATCAGCCATCCATGATTAAACCACAACTAACCCCAGTATTGTTTTTTTATTAATACCACAATTACACCTTTATCATTGGCACCACATGAATCCCATCCCCACGATAAATCTACCCATGAAACCCAGCAGATCATAAGCCTCCGGGCAGACAGCTTCTCACAGCTTGAGCCAAGAGAAATTCACGGTTGCCACATGGAGACGTAGGTTGTTGGGTCAAAAACCCCTTAAAAGTGACAAGTTTAAATGGGAAAGGCAATATTTTGATGGGTAAAATAACAATTTGAAACGTGAAAAAAATCTTTTGAATGGGGAACATACTCAATTCAGTGGGGGACATAAACATCTTTAATTAATTAGGAAAATTATGATTAAGCATTGGTTTTTCATCAACTTTGCATACGACAGAAAAAATGTCGGGTTTCCCACAATAAGTATTATAGATATCAACAAACAACTTGAAGTGCCGCCAACTAGTCATCCACGTCGCTGGTCATCGAGGAAAAACGATAGGAAAAACCAATGGAAAACACACACAGAGCTGAGCCAGGGGACGGTTTTTGAATGGCATCTGGCAGCCCAAGCACCTTTCGGTCAGCTGGAAAATGCTGGAAATCTAGTTTGTAGATTCTCAGTGCCCAAAGTGACCATAGGTTTGACTCCATATTTTAACATACCTAACCCAATAATTCAAACTATCACAGCAACCAGCTACGAGGAGAACATTCAGAGATCATCCACTGATCGCTGAGCACTTCACCCATGCAGGGAAGGGCTCAGGAACTTCAAGAGCTTCTACAAAGGCCTGGGGGAAGGGCTTGACGGACCAACATGATCTTGCCAATGCTAAATTAAGTTCCAGTGTATACCAGTTTTGTTTCTACTAAAGATATATATATAAGTATTTACATCATACAGATCTAGATGTAGAGCTCAAAAATCCGACATCAAACCCTGCAATTCGTCAATGCCTCAAGTATTTTTCTCGTTTTGATCCTCCCACCTTGGCAAAGTGTAGACAATTGCGCTTCACCGGATGGTACCTGTGCACCATCTGGGCAGCCCCAACAACTATCCATATTTGAAACACATGGAATCTGAAGATTAAGATAGATTTCATGAAAAACCATGAAATCCAATATAATGGAAGCCAATGGAATCCAATGGAATCCAATGGAATCCTAAGATCATCAACTCCAAGGTCAAATCCCCCTGGCCACGTGTTGGCGCGCCAGTGATCAACGTGTTCGCCAAGGACCTAGGCCCACAACGGCATTGCAGTCGGGATAACCTGTATCAAACATGGGTTTTGGACCATGACACGCTTGAAGAAGACCCAGAGTAGTCCCGTCCCTTTGACAGGGCGCCCCAAGAATTCATGGCTGATCCCCATTTTTCCGGTATATGTGCCCGCAATGAATTGGGGATAATTGGTGTGTATATATATATATATATTTGTTCCCGGTTCCCGGTTCGGTAGCCCCCCACCACCCCCCCAATGGTATGGTACCCCCTCATTACCCCCCAAAAAAAACACTTTGCATGCTATTTGCAGCATTTCAGAGTTATGGCCTCCCATTTGCATGCTATTTGCATGCTATTTGCAGTATTCCAAAGCCACACCTATTTGTAGCATTTAACAGCCATACACTTCCTACAAAATATCTCGGTACTACCAATTATGTACTACCTGCATGCTGTCTGCATATTATCTATATGCACTTTTTTTTCCTCTTATACGACCAATAACGTATATGTAATAACATTATTTATCTATATATTACCTATTGCATGCCTCTATGCAACCTATATACCACTCACAGCGTACCTACATTAACTACCTCTGTCCTACTCATCTACGACTGATAAGCTGCATCAACCCCCCATCCCCCCCATCCCCTCCGCCCTCCACACCACAGGGGGAGGGGGTAACCACATACACTACCTAGATACCTCACGCTCATGATAAATATGTACATGTATGATCATGTGTGTGTTTGTATACATTGTGTATGTCTGTCTATAGTACCTACTTGCTACCTATAATACTATATGTACTGTACATTACTACATATACACTGCCTATATACAACCTGTATGACACGGTTGCAAATAGATCGACATCACCTATGTACTACACACACACTACCATACAGCACCTATGTATCCCACTTATTTGGATGCACCGGCTATTATATATTCCCCACACAGCATATCCCACCCCAACCCAAACCCACAGGGGGAGGGAGGATACCCTGAGTACCCTGACCATGGGTGGGGGGGGACCCAGAACCTGGAACATACATTACATCCCCAATTCAAATGGAGCCGTCGCCTTTGATCGCTGATCTGAAGACGCCACTGTGCGAATCTGACCCTCGGTCAGCTCAGAAAAGCCCAGGTCAATGGATTCTCTGTAGATGTGCACCTTGGAGTTCAGCGCTTGGATGAAAAGGAGATGAACCAAAGTGAACATGTATTCCCGAGCTTATGCAACTGCGCAAAGAAACACAAAATCAAAGTATTTCAGAGTATGTCTCTAGAGCTGTTTGATACAAGTACGGGTTTCCTCGTTGCAACATTGATTTGTTTGAGATTCCAAGTTGCAAATCTACTCTTTTTATACTTGGTTTTTAGACCAAATTGGGTCAACTATTAGGAATGAGGAAGGTCCGGTTCGAAATATGCAGAATCACATAGACATTTCAACACATTTCATTGCACTGACCCGAAAATCTAAGCTTGGAAAGGCTCCTGTCACAAAGAAATCAATACAACATCCTACAACCCACAAGTAACATGTCTGTGCCACGCACAAAAACAAAAACATCTTCAACCCCATGTCACTTGAGCCATTTTTAAGCCATATCACTCTTGAACGTACCACAAGGTACCACCCATTAAAGCAATGTCGGGCAGGTGGATGGCCTACCATGACCTGGGATACCCTGCTTGGTGCACTTGTGGTCTCATCCACACCACACCAGATTCTGCGAAGCCGAAGGATCAGTTCCCAAGGAACCAAATTTGCAGCTATCACGATAATTATATGCCAAGGATGACAGTTGGATAGGCATTGGTTAGGGATGTTTAGGGTCAAATATAGCTTAGAAGATCCAAACTGGTTCAAATTGTTTGACTCGAGACACGCAAGTTGCTTCGGGTTCGGCACCATGATTACCACGCAAGCCCTCATATCTTTGGTCTGCGCAAAACACTTTGCAGGAAATCTGCTCCGAAAGAAAGTTGGCCAGGGCAGGCCGCTAGACACCTTTCACACGCAGAACATTTATAAAGCCATTGCTTCTTGATCACGGCTTGACTGCTCCGGACAAGTATTTTGTCATGCAGGAAATGGCAGGAAAATGCAGGAAACATCATCCCATTTGCATCCATTTGCTAGGGATCAACAATAGAAAACGTTTGAAACCACACCAGATTCAAACAACGGAGCAAAAAGATATGACAGGAGAACCCAAATCCCAGCTGCATCTCTTAAGCCTTCGTTCTCAGCCCAGCGGAAGTACCACTCATCACCAAGGACCTGTCACAGCATGAGGGAAGGATGGGACATTTCCACAAGCCCAGCCCTGGGAAATGAATGCGGTCTCGCCTTATCAAAAAAAAGTACCAACTCAATGCATATCATTACATCATCAGAACCAGAAGTACCAAGTCACTAGTTCAGTTGTCATACCTCAGAATCCATCAGGAGTCGACTGAGCTGCCACGGGTAAATATGGGCCACCATGAGCAGTGTGTTTTTTTTTTCTACTGTCTGCGTTTATCGTTTGCCTACGCTAATCCTAGGCAAAGCCTATGCCAACACAATCACAGCTTACGCGGACATAGCTGTATTGTATACGCCTACTCGAAGCCTGCGCAACTCCTTCCCGCGACAAAAACCTACTTGAAGCTTACCGCACAAAATACCTACGCGGAGCTGCAGGAAGTTGGTAGCAAACCCACATCAAATCCCTATTGATGGTACATTAAAATCCCATGCCTCGACACCAGTATGGAAGGCTCCCAAGCCCAGCTGCTGCAGAAAGGACTGATTCATGGTGGCCTTGAGCTGACCCCAACTGGAAGACTAGTCCCATCTCCCTAAAATATGAAACACACCCCCAAAGGTCCCAAATATGTGTAAATCCCCTAAAGTATTTCTGGGAGGTGTTTAATATTAAGGACATGGGAGTACTTTCCTCCAAGAATATCTAAGAATTGGTAATTTGCAGGCTCTATGTTTCTTGGTGGGATGACGATTGCTACTGGAGTCCACAAAATGTCCTGAACATGACCACATCAATGGCATGGAATGCCCTGCTGGGAAAAACAAAGGATCGGATTTGCTGTACCATTTACCCAGAACGGTTTGACAATGGTGGAATTGGGGAATTGAATCATCAACCAATCAGTGGGAAAGCACATCAACCAGCATATATATATATATATATGTTATGTATTTATTTACAATGTATTGGCATGTTCTATTGACGCATGATTGTTATTGGCTATTTAATGATTCCCCATAGGGGAAGCCAACACCCAGCTAAAAAACAACTGAGTGTCCCTACCATCATCGAGTCCAAGTCGTAGATGTGCAGCCACACCTTATGGCATCTTCGGCGCGAACCTCCACACGGCCAGGGATATCTGGGACCATTCTGGTCGATCTGTAGATTCTAGAGATTTCAATGCCCGAGATTCTGACAAGTCATGAGACCTCCATGACATCTCATTGTCACAATAGTTATACTTATGTATAATCTCATAATCTCATAAGAGTATTATAGATAATATAATGTACTATATTGATATGTACTGATATACCGTGCTTCTCAGATTGAAATACTGTAAATTCCACTCACCCATCTGCTGTCAAATACAAAGCCTGGCTTGCCACGTGGGCTTTTGAAGCTGCTTTCACCTGCCATCTTCGCCACGATCTTTTGGGAAGGGTAGGGTCATGATACCCCATAATATCTAACCGTGGATATAGACATAGATGAAATATGATAAAATTGAACAAATACAGGACAATTACGAGAATAAAACACATAACTCTAAAGGCAACATTCCCATATTCAGAAAATCTTCGCATACCATGTTTTCATCGTACTCCAGACCTGGGTTTTGGTATGTTACTTTGATAGGCATTTCAGCTCAATCTGGAGGGAACAGTTG
>Ga0126342_10018410_pt1 | contig 11978 bp, 11 predicted proteins | sample Cyp1metagenome_FD_92528 | JGI IMG/M metagenome (GOLD analysis project Ga0126342, IMG submission 92528) | Coral microbial communities from Lord Howe Island, Old Settlement Bay, Australia - Cyphastrea 1 metagenome | ecosystem: Host-associated > Invertebrates > Cnidaria > Coral ... | reverse complement strand
TAACTAGGCAGCCCTTGTTGGATTTTGGGAGTTTTGGTCGCAGCTTGGCAGCAGGTAACGCAGCAGACTGTGGACTTTGAGAGCAAGTGGTATCAACAAGCTGCGGCGATTAGGGAGAAGCACAAAGTCTCTCTGAGTTTCAAACCGTGCGCTGTTTATTGTTTTTTGTTTGTTTTTTGTTTTGTCTATTTTTTTTATTGTTCCTGTTTTGTTTTTGTTTTTTTGGGGTTGTTTTTTTGGCTTGTTTTTTTTGATTGTTTTTTGTTTTGTTTTAATTATTTGCTGGTTTCCAGTAAAATGAAGCATTTTGCGTCATAAAAATATGTTTTGACCAACACTGGCGTTTGACCCATACTTTGTAGACTGGCCCCATGTTTTTTCAAGTGAACATCGCTATGAGTCAAAACTGTTCTACCCCGTAGTTCACATCAAAACAGCCGGTGTCCATGAATGTCCATCATCTCCATATATTCACATGCATATCAAAAAATACATGATCATACATGATCATATACTATATGGTTATACAAGCTGTTGTCAAAACTCAAATTCTTCGCTAAGCTCCCAAGAAAGGGTATTCCTTTTGGGGGGTCCTATCGCTACGCATTGTTGTGTATTTTTATGAAGATAGAGGAACAAATCTGGGCAAGGAAACGAAGAGGAAAGGAAGAGGAAAGGAAAAGGAAAAGAAGAGCAAAGGAAGACGAAAGGAAAAGGAAAGGAAGAGAGGAAACGCAAAAGAGGAAAATGAAGAACAGACTAACAGACGAAGAGGGAAGGAAAGGAAGAGGAAAGAAAGAATATTTTTCAAAGGAAGAGGATTTTCGGATTCGGAAGTAAAGGGTCATCTCTGGTCTGTGGCGACTTAACAAATGGATATCCAAGGCCGCCCAAGGCCGCAGGCCGATGCTCCTCCTTCACGGTGATCGCTCCTTCATCCTGTACGGCTACTGCCTGGCACGGAACTGGCCAGATTTGAGCAGCAAAAAGGTGGAGGTTTACCATAAAAAAAAAAACTGTATTTTCCTACCATAAAAAATGGATGATAACATATGATAACCGAATGACCTAGGCTTTGAAATCCTTCAAACCAACCAGGGTTGTCCGTATTTGTTGGGGGTAAATCACTTTCAGGGAGTTTGTATATCCTATGGTAATCCAACATAGCTGGAAAACATATCGAAAGTGTAGATCATCTACAAAGGGGCCATTCTCGGCGACGAGGGGTGGTATCTGAGCCTCTGAGCAGCAACAAATTGGGAGTTTAAGCATCAACAACTGGTATATAACCCACATTTTTGACCATTTTTTTGGGATCAAAAAACGGTTATGAGGTCAAGACCCTGGTACCCTGTCGTAAAAACACCCAAATGGCTCGGAAATCAATGTAAAAAACGCGCCAAACATATAGGTTTTGCCACATTAAGACCCATCTGCATTGAATTCATGCAAAGATTGTGAGTTTGCCCCATGAAACGTAGGATTTCACGAGCAAACATGGCCAAATTGGTGATTTAATGGGGACTCACTGTAACTTGATGGTCCTTGATGGTACAAATCAAATTTCCGACGGTAGTTTTCTGCGATCTTCCCCCAACAGGGTTGCTGTTTGCAGGCAAAATTGTTGTTCTTGAATGTTCTTGATGGAGAGATCCTGCTTAATTAATTAAATCCACTTTTGCTAGTGATTGTCAAATCCTTCATGTTAGGGCATCCACGTTTATCGTATTGGTAATGTCGGCAGCTTTCCAAATTTGATGAAAACATCCGCATTTTTCTCATGGTAAATTGCCCCCTTTGGCTCTTGTTACTTGTTTCTTCCATTTCTGATGAGGCAAATCCAATAAAAACAATCCCATGACTCGAAATTGCTAGTATAAACCAGCTTAATGATAAATCATTCATCGGATTAATTGGGTTGTCTGATGATTCTCCCAAACTTGAGGGTTTGTCCTTGGGTCCATTAAGAAAAAGAAACCTGCAATGTCTCTGTCAGTATTCGCATGCAGAGACATTCATCCCAATGCCACCATCATTGATGATGAAAACTCCACCATGGATGTGTACCTTTGAATGGCACATCAAATGCCCAATGGAACAGCACGGGATACAGTTTGATACATGGTTTTAATTCTATATTATATAAACATAATGATCTGCCCATATATTCATCCATCATATTCCATATACGCTCTGGTCATTTAACATTTCGCCATGGAAAGATCCACCATTTTATAGCTAGGTAAACCATCTATTTCTATGGGCCATCTATACCATGGCTGTGTAACAAATAACCAGAGGGTATATTCAGAATTTATATCACCACTGGTTGGTGCTTTGGAACATTTTCCTAAAAAAACTCTTACATAACTGGGGATATTCCACAAATACCCTTCAAGGTGGTGCCCCATAGTTAGCTAAGTTGTTTTATAACTCCCATAACTGTGGTTTATGGCAGATATAACGAACTAGTTAATGGGGTTTATAAACCAACTTATAACTGGGGATATTCCACAACCCTTGGGATACACATATTCCTTGAGTTTATCAGATTGATGGTCGGCAAACAACGGGATACGCTGGGCACCTCCATGAGGCCCTTCTCACCTAAGCCTTGACTCTTCACCTCTGCGGCTCGCCGGTGAGACTCGATTCGCCATGAAGGGAAGGATCTTCCGGTATCAGAAATGTCAACTTCTATATGGATGGATAATCTGAATGGTTAAGATTGGTTGATGATATGTATTCCAGTTGTATCAAATATTCATCATCATGAATATATGATTATCTATGGATGGATCAAAAATCATGCAGTTATTAGCCTCAAAAACGATTCCGATGCAGCCCTCTGGATGATAGCTCATCTCAGACGCTGATTGAGGGGTGCTTGGCATGGGGACGGATGCCTGATCAGCTGGATTTGTCATGGAGATATATGGGGGTTCAACCAAGCTCTGTCATTTGGGTGATCCATATTCTATATTATTCTATTAGATGTTTCACAACTTGCTGGTTAATGAGTGGAGGTTCGTAAGTCATCCCCATGAAGTTTGCCGTTGGGATACGGCCAAAGTCACGTCTGAAGAGGAAATCTAGGTTGTCTCTGGTAAGTATTCTGAGAGAATGAAATCTGGGTGAAAGAAGCCTTTCGAAGTAGCACAGAATGCAAGTAATAGTATGGTATACAGTATACATTCATATAAATGGGCAACTGGATAGATATAGACATCATATGACCCATTTCCCCTCAAAAGTGGCTATCATTTGCCAAAAAAAATGGGTTGGGGCAACCCTAAATTACTATCTTGGCTGATAAAACCACTATGTTTGCCTGTTAACATTCCCCGATGTTTGTTGTTGACATTCTCCATTGTGCTTGTTAAACTACCCTCTGGTAAACTAACATGGCTATTGAAAATGGCCATTTATAGTGAGTTTTCCCATTAAAAATGGTGATTTTCCATAGCTATGTTAGTTTACCAGAGGGTATCCACTTTGGTTTTTAGTCCCGACGTTTCGCCTTCTTCTTCTTGGTTCCTTTCTCGGCCTTCTCGCCATCAGCGGTTGCCTCAAGCAGGTTGGCTGATCCCTGGTTCAAGGCCCAACTAATTGAAATTGGCATAATTACCATCTGGTTATGACTAACATAGCCATGGAAAATCACCATTTTTGATAGGTAAACCCAGGTTAACCATCTATAAATGGGCCATTTTCATCCATTTTCCATAGCTATGTTAAATAACCAGAGGGTATCGATTTTTCTTATCAACGGTATGTGTTGAGGCTGGAAAATAAAGAACGAAATTTGAAACACATGGAAACCGATATGTGATTTCTGCAGAAGTTATGGACCACCAAAATTGACCAGTTCAACGCAGCTATGTCAGCTTTGCTGGATAAAATCCTTCATGGCGCAGGCAAGAGGTTACCTTAACATCAAATACCTCCTACAACCCCTGATGTTTTTTGAAAATGCTGGATCTATTCATAACTTGGTGTCCCAACTATGAAGGTATGAAAGAAAAGAAAACCTTGGCTTCTCCACATTGAATGCTGGTGAAACCATACGAAGTCCCCGCCCTTGATGATTCAACCCCCGCTATGAAAAGATCATCGGGTGCAGTGGGATTACCCTCTGGTAATTTAACATAGCTATTGAAAATGACCATATATAGTGGATTCTCCCATTAAAAATGGTGATTTTCAATAGTTATGTTAAATTACCAGAGGGTAATCCATGCTCCAAAGATCATTCGACCGACGCGCCTTTTTCTTCTTTTTGACCTTGGGAAGCCGAAGCAGGAGCGACTCCAGTGACGAATCCAACTTTCAGTATGGATATGTATATACTACTATATATATGTATATATTAGTAAGATATCGTAATAAAATATATATATATATATATTATATAATTATATATATGTATATTATATAATTATATATATATACATTGATATATGTATATACTACTATATAATCTAATACATACGTATATTCTTCGAAAAGCCTATTTCCAATATTTCTTGCAATCCCATTCTGATCCCAATAAATCACAATGGTGGTTTCCCCTACTTATAAGTTGGTTGTAAACCCAATCCAATGATGGTGATAATCACAATAAACCCTTAGTTACAGCACAGTAACCCCAAAAAAATAGAAAAGCTTCAGTTAACCACTATTTTTGCGGGGTTTTACCAAAACCTATCTTAATCAAATGGGAAATATAATGGGGTTTGCTATAGTTCTAAAACCAACAGCACTCAAATATGTTCTTAAATCGTTGGCTTTTATAGGAAACACATGGAAAATCTATCTTGACTTAGGGGTTGCTATAGAGGTCTGTCTGAAAATAGTGCACCCCTAAATTCATTGGTTTACCATCATTTTCCCTACGTCAATGGCCATCTTATGGCTGTCCACATTTTCAGACGCACCCTTAAACACCATGATTAAGTATGCTTAAGTCATGCAATCATTATTTTGGTGGTTCAACCATGTTCAACCACCATTTATCACCATTTCTCACGGTTCAACTACCGTTTCTCAACCTGCGAAGCTGCGTTCTTCCGACAGCACGGGTGAAGGTCACTGGGAATCTGACAGCATCAGGACTCGCCTCGCCCTCCTCCTGGCGAGAACAAACCCCACCTGAAACCAGCTCTGGAATTCTGGGATTTCCTACAAGGTGGTGCCCCATAGTTAGCTAAGTTGGTTTATAACTCCCATAACTATGGTTTATGGCAGATATAACTATAGTTCATGGGGTTTATAAACCAACTTATAACTGGGGGGCACCATCCTGTAGGAACTCATATTCCCATAGGAAATAAAATGATACCATGGAACCATTAGGAAATATTTCGACTCTGGAATAATGAAACCATTAGGAACCCATGAAAATTCATCATTCCAGGCCATGTGGACTATGGATTTATGGGAGATTTCTTGGGGAATTGGATGACAGTGGAATGAGATTGCGATTAGAATGGGATTGTCATTGGATTTCATGGGTGACAATTCCAGTTGCCACGCGCCATGGCGCAGCTCGAATTCGCCGTTTGACATCAGCCAACGGTTCACGAAACTGCCAAAAATTCAATCTATCCACAGCCCTGAAGCCCTGGAACTGAATGTTCTGACACCCCAGACATATGTATGCTTGCTGTAGTTGGTTTTACGCGATGCTCAAAGAACCAGGAAAAAAATAATTATGGTACCGAAGTTTTGGGGATCTATGCATTGAGTTTGCTGCAGATTGCTGATGTGAAACGTGGAACTGAACACCAGTGAAATCTGTCATGCTCCAGTTGAGACCATCATCAAAAACATCCGCCGCACCTTGACTTTCTTCTTCTTTTTCTTCACCTGACGTCAGCACAGCATGTTTATATATATATATACAGTAATGTGTTTTAGTTCACTTTCTGGACATAACCATATAGCAACACCCAAAAAAAGATGCCGAAAAGTGTTCCAAAAGGATGTTCGTTCGATGATATTTTTTGAGAAAAAAAAAAGGTCCAGGTGTCCCACTCTTCGGCATCTTTTTCGGGATTTTTCTGCGCTGCATCTCTGATGAAATCTTGTTTGGTGATTCTAAGGGCAATTCCTGTGAACATGGCATATATATATATATATAGAAATAAACAATATATAAGTTATATATAAGGGTACATTATATATAACTGGACAATATATATATATATAGTGGATGTACGTGTGTATATACGTCTATATATGGATGTGTTGTTGGGATGTATTTCTGCAAAATTCAGCCAGACCAATACTAGGATACATAAAATGTATCTACCGATACTGTATTGGGATATATCTGGATGAATTATGATAATGCACCAACCTGAAACGGCCAATTAGGGATAGTCAACCCCAGCCAACCATGATTTGGGTCGTGACATCACAGTGACCTTTGGGCCATGGTCAAAAATTCAAAGACTAGGCATGCCAGTTTCGCCAGTTTCGGTAATATTCATAAGCCAGTTACATACTACATGTTTTTTACCACTTATGAATTGGGATGCCAAACAGTTTTTCCGGATCAATGCTCAGATGCCCAGCTGCTTGGTGCTGATAAAATCCATTCACTGCTGATCTGGTGAAATCTTCGAAAGTCTGGAACATCGAAAAACATCACTAGGGTCACTAGGGCTTCAAAATATGGTACCCCCTGTCACCTCCATACTCAGAGGATCCGACAGCTCCTGATAAATCTGATAAATGGGATTAGTTCGTCCATCTATAAATGGGATACTCCACGAGTCATGGGGACTTAGAGACGAGGGGTTTTTTCACCACTTACGATCCGTGGGGTGATCCTCCAAAATAGTGGGGATGAAGGATGGATTGTTAATAATGATGGTTAGTTAATGATATGGTTAATATTGGTTATCTGGGCACATTGCAATAATGCACTAACCTGAAAAGTTCCGCCAAAATTGGGATAGTTCCCTGTACATTCACCATATCTAAAAAAGATCACAGTGAGGTCACTATAATTTACCAAGATTGTTATGATTAACAACTTCAGTATTAGCCAGTCTTACTAACCCTTATTGTTAATCATTATCATTAACCATTAACCATTAACCATTAAGATATTCACCATTACAGGGAAGACTGTTAATTACATTCAATCGCCAGTCTTAACCATGATGGGTAAATAACATAAAAAAACAGTAATCATGCATTCATCAACCATTGTTAACCCATTTATATGTTAGTCATTATCGTTGACCATAATGATTAATTAACCGTTATGACTATTAAATAACAGAACAACATTATCGTCATTATTATTTACCATTATCGATATTAACCCTGATGACCATCATCATTAACCATTAACTATTATCAGTATAAATGATATTATGATTAATCAACCATTCTGACTGTTTTATTTTAAAAAAAAAACGTTGATATTCTGATGAATTAACCATTCTCCTTAATCATTATCATTAATTGTTAATTGTTAATCATTATTAACTCTTATAATCAACTATTGTCATTACTGGTTGGTTAACCATCTTGAACAAAATAGTCAATGGGAAGGATGACATCCCATATATGAGATGGAAAAAAAAAAAACATGTTCCAAACCACCAACCAGATCAGTATTGTTAACCATTATTCGCCATTACTAACCATTATAATAGCCATTACTAACCTATGAATGGCGATAAATCGCACAAGGACCGTCGCCTCGGGCGAGTCTGCTCCACCTCGGTGGTGGAAATATCTGGTGACCAAAGTTGGGGCGTGAGGAATTGATGATCCATAGGAATCCATAGATTTTTTTTCGTTTTTTCTGGGATGATATCATGTATAATATATATATATATATATATTATATGTACATATATATACAGTATAATATAGTAATATATATATATATATACGTACGTATATATTATATAGGGGAAGCTATATATATATATATGCAAAATGTATATACCAAATGTGTGTATATATATACACTCATAATTATACATATATATATATATATGTATCAATTCCCCCTAATGTAGAGTCTTGATTCGTGCGGTGGGTCGGTGTTGTGTCAAGACTTTTTCCCAAGCCAATTTGTTTTTCCGGATGTGTTTTCTTTTTTGGGCGGTTGTTACTTTTTTATTTTTGAGGAAGATTGAATGATTTTTTTGTTCAAGAAAATAATCCTAGTGACTTGACTTTTTATCCCCTTCCAGCAAAATATCAAATTCCTCATTAAAACCCAAGTAAAAAACAGCACCCAAACAATTCTGGTTGGTGGTATACCTACCCCTCTGAAAAATCATGGAGTTCGTCAGTTGGGATTCTGAAATTACTGAATGGACAGTCATAATCCATTCCATGGTTCCAAACCACCAGAATTTCTCTCGATGAACTAAGCTCATCTAACCACCCAAAAATTGGCTGATCATCCCACCCCACACCGCCAGGACCACGAGATTCTGACCCGTCGCGGCCGACAGCGGTGACGTCTCAGGTGCCTCTGTCGACAAGCTCTCGGCACCTCGTCGCGCTCAGAAATGGCGAGATAGGTCGAAACCATAGGAAACCCAATGGGAAAACAATCGGAAAATTGTGATTTAACCACCAAAAAATAGGGATTTTGTGGGATTTAACTTGATTTAACTAACAAAAAATATGTAGAAATCATGGGAAAGCCATAGCTAAATGGTGATTGAACTGGGGGAAGTGGTGAGAAACCTCTGGGAAAATGCTGACTTCACCAAGAAACCATTGGGATTCAATGGAATTCATAGATGATTTATGATGGCTAAGTTGGTGCACAGAACTAGATTGACTACGGTTTATGGTAGATGTAGTATCTATAGTCTTCACGGGCTTGATGTTTACCACCTATAAATGGGGGCTCTCACCTTCAAAAGGTCCTTGGTGAAATATGGAGGTTTCCAAAGTCAGCAATGGGGGTAGTAACCTCCAGTCATCATCCAGTCGTTGACCATGACTTGTGGTATTGAAACAACTATGGTGATAAATTGGTGACTTGGGGTACCTAGGAAACCTCCATCAATTCAAAAGTTGTTTGACAAACATGTTTTGAGACATCCAATGATTTTTGAGGGCTGAACCACCAAAAGTTGAACCGATCTCCCACCAAATGTTCTTGGCGACATGTTTGAATGAAATACTGTATCACCAAAATATCATCTTATGAAATATCCATGGACTTCGGAAATATCAATCACTAATAACCACTATTAATCACTATTAACCATGGTTAAAACCACCAAGACTTCTGAACAAAAACTGGACCAAGGAACAAGAACTCGTCTCGCAGTCGGGCAATCCACGGGGCAACTGCAAGCGACCTGGTCGACAAAAATGTTGCCTGAAAAAAATAAGTTGGTTACCCTCTGGTAAACATACAAAAAACTATGGAAAATCACTATTTTTCATGGGAAAACTCACTATACATGGCAATTTTTAATAGCTATGTTAAATTACCAGAGGGTAGAATATATGTGCATCATCCAGAAATTGAACAGTGGTTGATCCAAATATCAACGGGAATCATCCAGAATCTAGTTGATTCATCTACCCTCCAGAAATTTAGTAGTTGCCATTGAAAATTGCCCTTTTATAGATGGTTTACATTAATTTCCCTACAGTACTTCAAATTTCTGATTTTCCATAGTTCTGTTCATCCGCAGTTGTGAGATGTCAAAATGACATACCATTTGGTTATTTAACATAGCCATGGAAAATGGCCCATTTATAGATGGTTTACCTATTAAAAATGGTGATTTTCCATGGCTATGTTAAATAACCAGAGGGTATATTCCAATTGTGTATCCCAGTCTTAGCTTTTTTCATTGTAACAGGAGACTTTTTGGATATCGACAGGTCAACGGGGTCCGAATCCCACAGCTTGGTGATTACTGCTTCCATCTTGCCAGGATACCCCAACAGTTAGCATCAGTTAGCCAAGTGATGTTCTGAAAAACTCCCTATTATAAATGGTTAATCCCAGTTACTAACCAGCTCCTAACCAGGGACCAAGGCATCCAAGAAACTGGGCGACGCCGAGGGTGACATGGATGCGGCACCATCATCCTCTTCCTCGTCCTGCTATGTGTCACCGGCCTAAATAAGCCCCTGATAGAAAGGTAGATCAGTAGAGAATGGGAATATCACCATTAATAATTAATCCGGGTATTTTTTTTTGGTCAAGAATAATGGTTAATTCACCATCATTAGACATATCATTAACCATATCATTAACCATATGATTGACCCTTGTTATTTTCACCATGACAACCATGATGAATCCCCAGCGCTGCCGCTGCCAGGATCATCAAGCGTGGCCAGTGGCCAGTGGCCCAGTATTTCACTGGGATATACCATGATTTTTGCGCATTTTTTTTCACTGGGTGAAGAAGCCGAACCACCATTAAACCACCATGAACTCACCCATCAAAGCCGGTGCCTCATCGTCCAAGCTCAGCTTGTCCATGGCTCCAGCCTTCTTCAGCAAACCCACCTAACGATGCTGAAAAAATCATCAGAGCTATTACATGATTGTTTAGTTTATTAATGTTTATTAGAGGTTTATTCTAGTTTATTACATGAATATACTGTGAATATTTGTTTATGAAATGCTTGAATCATGTTATATGGCTTCATACAAAGCTCATATGCTGGGTTTATATGGTGGATATTCTGAAAATAATCCTCTTGAATGGGAAAATGATCATAGGTGTACATGATTTTCGGTGGAATTATATGCAGAAAGATTTGTTTGAAAAAGAAAGGAACACCATTTTTTGGATTGAGTGGCGATTTCACCAATACGCTCCACAAATTGAGGATAATTATTGAGGACTTAACCAAATGTTGGGATGTCACCATCAAGAATTGAGACAATGACCATGAAAAATGGGGATTCAACCATCAAAAAATTGGCATACCTGATTTGGATATTTTATGACCACAACTTCACAACCATAACCACAACCATGGTTGGGATGATCTGTGGTATTTAACAAATAAATATATCACATATAGTCACATTCCAAAGAAGAGTCCAAGAAATGTGGCCCGAAATTCCATTGAACTGGCCATGTTCACATGAAATTCATTGCTATTTCCCAGGTTCACAGGAGAACTCCATGGCCCATTTGAACAGCAGAATCTCTGCCATGGCTGAGGTGCCCGGTGATGCCCAGCATCACTGGGATTTGCTTAAGATGGCCCAAGAAAACATAGGATCATCATTAATAGTTCGGGTCTTACAATGGTTAATGGTTAATAATGGTATTATAATGGTGTTATAATGGTTAATGGTTTTAATAATGGTATTATATATATAATAGTCATGGTTTATAATGCTATTATCATTAAATGGTTTTCATAACAATACCCTGTAGATGGTCGATGGTCTGGTCCCAATAGATAGATTCCCAACCGTCAGACGGTGGATTTCCCGTCCCCAAAATTCAGCCGAATTTTCATCAGATCGGCGATGCGGCGAGGCACGAGTTTGGTCTGATTGAACTGCAGGGCGTAGTTGAGGCAACTGTGGTTCTCGTAGTCAAACTTGGGACGCAAAGTTTGTGTTAAAGCTGCAAAAAAAAGCTCAAAACGCTCGGGATGAAAATATATATGGTTTATGATGTTTATGCCTACGGGTTGAAAACCGAACCAGCGTTTTGCATGTTTTTATGTCATTCATGGGGTTAACGGGGTGGGGTGGGGTGGGGTAATAACGTTCATTTGCACTTCCTCACATATATGATGCTACGTTATTGTGTGTGGTGGGGTGGTGTGGGGTGGGGTGGGGTAATAACGTTCATTGGCACTTCCTCACATACATGATGCTACGCTACTGTATGTCGTCTTGCACTTCCTCACAGATATGATGCTACGCTACTGTATGTCGTCTTGCACTTCCTCACATACATGATGCTACGCTACTGTATGTCGTCTTGCACTTC
>Ga0126342_10018409_pt1 | contig 11978 bp, 13 predicted proteins | sample Cyp1metagenome_FD_92528 | JGI IMG/M metagenome (GOLD analysis project Ga0126342, IMG submission 92528) | Coral microbial communities from Lord Howe Island, Old Settlement Bay, Australia - Cyphastrea 1 metagenome | ecosystem: Host-associated > Invertebrates > Cnidaria > Coral ... | reverse complement strand
TTTGGTATAAGAATTTACCCGTATCATATCACCAGATTAGACCCTTATTTTCTGCATTTGGCTGGTGCTCATTTTGTGCCCCTGGCTTGTGCTCACTGTTACTGCCCCGGGGGTAGATCAAACGTATACCCCATATGGGTTTGATTGAACATTTGTTATACCCATTGCCATTGGGGAAAATAATAATTTCCAAGTGGTGGTATCCTATTTTCAGTCCCATATTTGGATATGTTTGGACAACATCATACAATGTGACCCCCCCCCTCCCCAGTTGTAAGTTGGTAAATCCCACGTGCCCCCAACAGTTGGTTTCTAAACCTCATGAATTTTAGCTATAGGTTTCATAAACCCGCATAAACCATAGTGATTGCAGTTTTTGGAGTCATTTACAGCAAAACATTATAAAAACCGCATAAAATCCATGGGTACTGGGCCCCTTTCTCTTGAAAAGGAGAGCGTTGCATCTTCTGAGCGACGCGCGCCAGCAAGGAGACAACCATGTTCAACCAAAAGGGCCCAAATCCATCCAAATCCATGGTGGTTTTATATGAGAAACCATGATTCACCACCAGTATGGTTTTATAATGTTTTGTATAGATAATCATCCCCTAATTATGGTGTTTTTCAGCCATAACCAGAGAACTTCTGGCGATTTTGATATATTTTGTGTTTATTTTTGATGTTGGTAGGAGTTGGTTCACGAGTCGCGGAGTGATAGTCACTGAATGCTCTTCTGACCTGCTTTGGTATTGGATCTATTTATTTTGTGGCCATATGGGGCAATTGACGTTGGAAATGGATGGTGTGTTGGTACACTGGTGGTTGCAATGAGGGGAATCAATTTCAACCATTCCCCAAGTTGGGCATTGCGTCCCCACATTTTGCAAATCGCCGGGGGAATTGATGCAGGAAATCGCTTGGATGCCATTTTGCTGGGTGCATCCGTCAGTGCCTGTGAGAAGGGTCGCAAGTGGGAACATGCCATTTCCCTCCTGGCGCAAGCGACCAAACTTGAAAGCTATGATTTCATGTGACAGTTTGGTTGATTTTTTGGGCTCACTGTTTGGCATAATCGGAAATCCTCGTTCAACGCGATTTTTAAGTCCTTGAAGATTACATATATTTATTAAGGAAAACCCATATGGTGTCACTAGGAAAATGATCTACATCCATAGTGAGTTTTCCGCATCGACGTGCAAACGTTTACAGCGTCTCTGAGTAATTTGTGGTTGTTCTGGAAGATTTCGGGGCCATGGTCTTGCCCAAACTTGCAGATTTGACATGATTTGACCGGTTGTGAGTTGGGGGACTTGCTCCTAATGGTGATCAGTGGACACTGTTGATACAAAGGAAGTGTCAAATCTCAACTGGTTTGATCGGAGAGATCAACTATACCAAGAAATTCTGTATTTATACGATTTATAGGTTCATCGTGCAATTTTAGTTGGCAAAGACTCTGATTCTAGCTAAACATCAATCATCTTGAAAAACAAAATAGCACATTAAGACCAAATGTTGGTCAGAACTTTGAAACCTCATTTCGATTGGCTGAAACCCAATTTTGTTTGTTGACGCCTTTTTTTTTTGTGTGTGTGTGTGTTAAAGGCAACTCGTTGGTTGTTGATTGAAACCCTGCTTTGCTTGGGAGAAGCCCAAAATCCGCATTTTGGATCTCACTCGTTTCAAAATACTGTGGGTATTCGTTGGTTACAACTAAAAACCATGTGTGTTTGCTGAAAACCGTTTTTTGCTAGGAAAAACAAACACATTTCGTGAACCTGTTGGGTGATTGCTGCCTCCGAGGCAAAGCTGTGGCATGTGGTACCAGACACCACCAGCTTCAATGCCGCCATTGCAGCGCTGGGAAAGAGCTTGTTATGGGAGAAGGACCGACACATCTTTGGGAAAAACGTCGGGTACCTAAACCCTCCAAATACCGCCAAAAATGGTAAAACTATGTAAAACTATTCCAATGATGGGGCAACATACCCTTTTTATGGATTTATGGGTACTTGTTTTATGCTCAAACGCTATATCATAGAGCGGTATCACGAACAATTCATGGAGATGTATTCAGCATGTGGTGAACACTTTTTTCCCACGGTGAAGAGGTCACATCATGATGAATGGGGTTGCTGAAATCCCCAGGATGAATTCTCCCATCATCATCTGAGCCATGAAAAACATACTGCTGACTGGTGAGAATACTGCTGGGTTCTTCATGGTTCGGTTCTACTACCTGTATTACCTATAATGTATTGAGGATCAAGATAAGCTATCATCATTTGGGGATGTAGTCATCCCCAAATCATCCACCATAGTTTAGTCGGATTTTACTTTCCTGTTCTTTTGGTTGGTTGTTTATTTAACCAAGCAGTATGTCATGGGGTGCCCGTTACGGCCGCAGGCGCTTGAGCTGCTTCAGCAGGTCGCCCCTGATGCTGTGAGCTTTGACACTGCCTTGGACGCTGCGGCCTTGTGTTTTCAGTGGATGCAGGCGGGCTCAATTTTTGCCTTGAACAGATGGGAACATAGGGCGAATTGACATAGATCATATAGAGGTATATACATTTAAATATACGGAACTAGATTATGTATATATAGATACAATCAGATGCATATAATGGATTATAATGGGAGACATCCACCTATAAATGGCCTGTATTAGTCATGGGAAATGGTGTGGATATAATTCAATTGGGACAGATGAGGGAGATATACCTTTCCCCAGTATATTATAATTGTAAGAGATTCTAGTATAGTGGTAACATTTCTTTTATTGTCAACCATATTTGGGATACTTTCGAATGATAACCCCAAGCTGACTAATGTATCAATTGACCCCTTTTTTTCCCAGGCGATCAAACCACACATCAGCATTGTTAAATGTTGTAGAACGTTGTAGATATGGTATATTACTGTATAAGGTTTCCAGCGTACATAGTAATGGGTGCTTACAGATTCATGTATAGGGGAACTAAGTCGTCGCATCATATATTGGGGAGTTCATTGAAAACCACCGTTGGGACCGTTGGGAAAAAAGATGGTGCAAGGCAACAAGTCGTGAAAACAGGCACTCAAGCAACAGTAGTTTGGGACATGAACATATGACATTATGACATTAGGTTTGGTCCATAGGTGGTTTCATGTTCATGTTTTTGGATCTTCCATCCCATCAAAGAAATAAGAATTACAAGCAACTTTCATATGATCCCAAATCACTTGAAGGTTCCCGGTTGAAGGACATGTTATTTATAGGTTAGTGGTTGGCATTTCTTGTGGTGGGCAGGGACGACTCATGGCTTTCCCCTGGGTTTTTCCAGAAAACTCCTGGCTGTGTAACCCACATTGCTTTCCTAAAAGAAATCCTTCCACATGGGGATGGGTCAAAACCCTGGTACCCTGGTGAACCCCAAAATAGCTGGTAAATGGATGTTCATCCGACTAAAAATGGTATCTATAGGTATTGACCCATACCCAAATCATGAAACCTTGGGTGGTTGTATGGAAAAAAACCGTCCGGCAATCCATTGATCCATGGCAAATCCTTTTCCTTCGATGGTTTTCTCAGCGAGAATCTCCGAAGGAATCGTTCGGGAATGGTCCAGCAAGCCATGTCTGATTAGCGGATGATCAAAAGGACGCATATGAAGAAATATGAATTATTCATATGGGTGAATATTCCTTCAATGTGCCACACCCCCGGCTTTTATTGTTGATTTATGAGTCCCGTTAAGTATATATTATCTATAGTTACGTATAAGTATCGTAAAACATACTTATTGGAGTTATAAACCAACTTAGCTATCGACTGCTGTCGTTTGGGGGCCCCACTTTGTGTATCTTTGTAGTCAACGGGGAGCTCAGCTCAGTAATCCCCACGGCTCAAGCGTTGTCTGGCCCTGTTGAGCGTCTTCGCCAGGTGCTGAGTTTGCTTCAACAGATGCAGAAGTGGCATGGCCCCATGATCCATGTTTTTTCCATCCAGTAAATTAACATGGACCCTGAAGATAACCAATTTTTAGTGGAAACTAATTCCCACCCCAGCCTATTTGGCAGGGTCTATGTGAAAATTTACTGGAGGGTAATGGTGACTTAGTGACTTCACTGGGGATATCATGGGAGTTATATGGAGTTAATGACGGGAAACATCCAAATCTCCTGGAAATATCCATGGAATTTTCTGATGGAAAGATCATGGGATGATCAAAACCCAAACTGGTCTTACTAAGTCAAATTGCGAACATGTCCAGCCATGCCCCAGTGTTCAATGGTCCCACAAAGTGGGGATGTTCAGCAACCAAAAAGGTTCCAAAAGAAGTTCTTGTTGTCAACTGGACTTATTTCAAACATCACAGACATCTAGATGTTGGAAATAAGTCCTTTGTGTCTTTTGTTTTGGTTACTTCGAATTCAATCGTTTTGGTGTCGTATTGACTCAACATGAGTCAAGCATATTGCCAGAGTGACCCACATAGGTTTTCATGTCCTCCACAGTGGAGGCACCTATTTCCGCCCACCGATTTCAGTCCCTTGGCTTCTGCAGAAGTCCCAACAAAGTGTCCTAAAAGTTTCCCAGGATTGATTATAGTGGTGTCCGAACATGTTCCATTGATGATGAGTGGAACCTGTGGAACCTGTTTTTTCCTGTTTTTTTCTGCAACCTTTTCAGGGGTTGCTTCCAGGTTTCATGTCAGCTCTGACTGCTTGCAGCGCACAGAAGCAATGGCAACGCGCACTGTGTCTCTATGAGACCCTGGAAGGAGGCCTTGCTTGGCGTGAAGTATCGATGAACCTGGGACATACCGGCATACCTCAAAGGAAAATGAACATGATGCTACTACCTGATACTACCTGTACTAAACCCCATTGGATTTGGGAGGCTTTCCATAAATGTTGCCACACAAAGGATGTTAGTAGACATATATGTTCTATACATATATATATATAATAGTATTATATTGTATTACTGTATTTTGTCTAAACATGTGTGGCATTCCCCCCAAATCCTATGTGGCTGATTCGCATTTTCAGTCACAGCGAGGCCACTGGGACCTGGGGTGAACATGCCAAAATCATTAATCATCGAGCTAAATCCTCTAGTTATGTTGAGCTTTTGGAGGTTCCGTTTGACCCAATTTGACCCTCCGTTCCAATAAACATGGTGTTTTGCCCCATCATCTTTACCATGTTTACCATTTTGGTGGGTATTTGGAGGTTTTGGAGGTTGACAAGCTGAGAATTTGCACGGCTTTTGTGTTGCCGTGCAGATCCCAAAAATTCGTTCAGCCGCCCTGGCAGAACGTCAACCCAACGCCCTGCTGCGGCTGACAATACTGGATGCTTTGGAAGATGCTAACCACTGGCAGAAAGCGGTGCAACTTCTGTGCTACGTCTGCACTTTTTTCATGGGGTTGCTGACAGGTTGTGCATCTCGCTTATCTTAGTTGGGGTGGCTGGTGTATGATTTGTAAGGAGAACCCGGCCATGTGAGGAATGAGTCAATGAAAGAGGTCAGTCTATGAATATATACAGAAAAAATACATATTCACCGCATGAAATTGGGCAATCTGTGGGACATGTTGCCCCAACTGTGACTGTTCAGGAAATGCAACGTTGATCCTCAGATGCCCCATGACTTATGGTCATGTCTACCAGGTGGCAGCCTGGGGCAGATGTGGCGCTGCATTTGGGGTGCATCCGATTGCTGCTGAGGGTGAACCAAGTGGAAAGAGCCTTACAACTCTATGGGACCTTGGAGGACTTTGCAGCAGTTGACGACTTTTTTTTGGACGCCCTGACCATCTATGACCTGGTTGGTGGTGACTGGAACCATGGATTTTTTTTGACTTTCCATATATATATATATATGTGTATATATATACATATAGGGAATGTCATAAGCCCAACTGACGAACTCATATTTTTCAGAGGGGTAGGTATGCCACCAACCAGTGACGATCTATGACGGACTTGAATATCATGTGTTTTCCATGCACGGCGCATGGCTGCTTACAAAGTGGGAGTCCGTAGCATGTGTTACAGTAGATCGATATATTCAGCCAGGAAGAGGGTTGGGTGCAACCTTGGATATCTGAGCCGCTTGGATGTATCAGTGGGTGCTTTCTTGAACACGTGAGGCGTTGAATTTTGTGGCTGAATGGCTCTTGATTCTGAAGATCTTATCTCTATGATCTGACCCACTGGAAGTGAATTGAGTTTTTTTCAATGTTTGTTCCCAAGTTCACCTTGTTTTTTCCACACAAACTATTGACGCATATATATATATATAATATTACGTATATACGTATAAATATAAGTGTATATACAATATATATATATATATATTTGGTGAGTGCATTGGTATAATTACTGTTCCATTTCTATGTTGCAGGATTTGCCATGAAGCAGCCCATGCTCAGTGCCACAGGTGGGAGTTGGATCTACACGGCTTCAGCCTGGAAGTTGCCTATGTGGCGAGTAGTTATGCCTTGCTTCGTCGCGACAGGCTGCTAGGGTCCCCGTCAGAAAAAGAAAGGGAGAGAGAAACCATGTTGGATGCTATAGATGATGTATCACTCAGGAAATTTCCAATTTTCACATCTTGCTTTGAGGGAAAAGTCAGCAGAAAACACCCTAACAGATTTTTTATATTGGGATGTGGAACCAGGGGTTCCTGTGGCCCTGGCCAAGATCGTTGATTGCCCTCCCACCGTCAGGGCGAGGCTGGCGAGGCCCTTATGTCTGGTGGTTGGCCGTGGTCATGGCAGCGATCATGACGCCGTGCTCCCAGAGCTCAAAGAACTACTGCCACTGCATGACATTGGGAAGCTCGACGGATTTAGGAGCCAAGAACAGAATAAGTGTTGGGTTGTTTTACCGGGAGTTGTACTCAATACTCACTGACTCATTAAGAACCATGTTTATAACAACAACATACCATACAACGACAATATGTTGATACTATTATACATACATACTATTATAACCTATTTTTTGGAACATCTACTGATTTGAGAAGCATCAGCATTTTGGACCATCGCCTTGCCCAGGGGGTTTAATTTTGTACCAGGCCCAGGTTAGCACTTCGAAAGTTGGGAAATTTGTCAAAGGTAAGTTCAACTCATCATTTTATCATTTTCTTCATTTTCTTCATTTTCTTCATGTTCTTCATTTTCTTCTTCATCATCATCATCATCCGGGCTTGGTTAGTGGTTGACATTATATACCATACATTTCAACAGTACCAATCAACATATCTCAAATTCATCTCTAATCAATCAACCAAAGTTCATGCGTCCTTGACATTACATGAAATTATCATACATTATAGCAACCCCCAAAAAATAGAACAGGTGTTTCCCGGATCGTAACATATGTTTTCCACATATATTCCAGGTTTCCCACTTTTATATCCATGACTTGGGGTTGCTATTACTATACCGTTATTTATACTCCTCAAAAACATGGTATATGGTTATTTTGGGACAAGACACAAACAGATGGTCAAGCGGTATATATATATAATATATATATATATATGGTATATCTCTGTTAATATCAATTGATAGGGTGATTAACTATAATAGCATTATTAGTATTATTAACTATCCCATAGGATCCATGGTGCTGCTATATATGGTAACATGGATCCCATCAATATACCCCCTTTATGTTAGCATATATACCAGCACCATGGATCCTATGGGAACAATTAGTATTAACTTCATGGGATTAAAATTTAAACGCCAACTTCTATGAAGACGTGGAGGGTCACAGCATCTCCGGCGTCCAAAATTCCGACCCAGGACAATGCCTCGAAATCCTGGCAGGCGAGCTCCGGTGGATATTTAAAGCCGTAGCCAAGGGCCTAGAAGTAACTCACTAAAACATAGCATTTTGTTGACGGAAAAGTAGTGATCAACTCCATGTTTTTATGGAAAAGTGATGAACATCTAAGATCTAGTTTTTGTTGATGGAAAAGTGATGATAATCCATGATTTTTTCAAGGGAGATGTGATGATAATCCATGATAAACAATCGGCTATACCCCCAAATGGCAATGGATTGTTTGAAGTGATGACGCCCTCCATTGTTCATCATGATTCATATTTCAGACAAAGCCACAAAGTAGTGGTCAAATGAACATATTCATGTACAAGTATTAGAACATTGGATAGCAAGCACCTGTAAATACAGAGTAACACTGACCACTACATTCCGACCGCAAATTGACAAAGTATATTATAAGTGTTCATTCCATCGTAGATTCTCCCTCCTAAAATAGTCATTTGGGTACATTGACCCGATCAACATGTCGAGCAGTAACGCGGTTCAATAGGGGAAATGTGCCAGTTACATCCAATTACAAGGCAGAAGTGTTGGGTTTTAATTTAGGATCCTCATATATCATGTTTTAGAGCCAGCAATTCGATTTTGCTCGATACAAGACCCACAACGAAGATTTTCATTGATAAGAGGAGGGAAATCATTGGCTTTGGGAGTGCAAGGATCGATACAAGAAAATCACTGAATTTCAGAATGGCGGTTCATTGCAGGTTTTTCCGAGGAGTGCAGTGATTCCCTAGGCCCTCTTGTCACCTAAGAAAATGACATTGAGGACACTGGGCGTTTTTTTTTGTTTGTATTTCTAGTGCAGAAATGTGGGTAAAACAAGAATAATCAACCATCACCCAGTCATTACCATTTTTATAGGTGATATAAACATACCATTCCCTGGGTGGTAAAGCTGGCATTGTTTTCCCCACTGGAAATCAAGGTCCAACATTTCGTCCCTTCAATCATGCTTCGTTCTTGCCGGTGTTCAGTTGAAGAGTAACTAACAATAAGTATATACATTGCACTACCATCAACTAAGCTCATTTCCATTGTAGAATTGATATATATATATATATATAACTCATATACAGTAAGTCATACAAAAAGAGACTGACCTGACGGTGCAACTTAAATATGTTTTTTTTTGGACCATTTTTCTGGATACAAACGGAGGTTCGTGCCGGCCCAACAGCACCAACAGCACAGGCTTCTGATCCCTGCCGATGCCATTGCTGCCTTTTTCGCAGGGGAAAACATGGACCAAGTTCTTGCGGCAACAAAAAAGTGACAATCATTGTATAGAATCGACCCCGAATTAGAATGTGATCTGATTACCCATAGGATCCATGGTGCTGGTATATATGCTAACATAAAGGGGGTATATTGATGGTAAATGTTACCATATATAGCATACATGGATCCTATGGGTTATGATTTGATGATGATTGTTTTATGATACTACTTGCTCGTTGACCACGTGATGTCAACATGATTGGAACAAGTGGCAGCATGTGTTGTGATGGTTGGGGTCTACAAGGTCTGCGAAAATTATGTCTCATGTCCCTTCAACCATCTATGTGATGTTCCTAAATCATTCTCATGGGATGTTTCTTGTTGTATTGCTATGTATTGCTATCAACCTGTCTCAACCACCAGACGAAAAATGAGACCTCTTTTCAATTGTGATTGCTTTGGAACTCGGAACTCGCTGCTGGGAGGGGTTGGCGAATCGTGCTGCAATAGACAGTAGTGATGTTGCATGATTATGTTTGATTATGCAAATCCAATCAACATATAAGCATTATTGGTTTAAATCCAATGCCAAAATCCAATGCGAATGTTGAATATTGAAATATATTGAATCTTTGGCAGTTATGATTGGATTGCTGATTTTGCTGATGGCTTTGATATAAATTCCTTTTTGCTAAGCCAATGGACAACGGGTAAACTGATGTAAACTGTCACTCATAGTAATCATAGATAGTACAGTCACTCACGCATGTGTAGAGCAAATTCAGCCGTTTGCTTTTTGTGCTCAAGGAAATTCATTTTTCCTTGCAACATCTTGCCACCATTTGAAACAAAGCAATGCCAGCATCAGCACCTTGCAGATTGCAGTTTTGGGTCACATGATGTGACTCCCAACATGCAGCCAACCCACGTTTGACTGATCCAAAGCACCAAAAATGCTGTATAGGGTTGAGGAAAGAAATAGCACTGCAAAGATAAATGAACTTCAGAAGGTTCACATTCAAACTCATTGAAACCTCTCATTCAAACCTCTCAGGGCTTGATGTTTTTCGGGTTTTCCCAAACAAAAAGATGCCCCAAAGAGAGACAGAGACAGCCACGGAAGATCCTAAAATCGAGCCCATGAGCCCGTGAAAAGACGCGCTTGTGTCTTGAGGATCCCGATGCCCGAGGGAGTGGCCCATTGTGGCCCTAAATCCAAAGGATCATCCATGGAATCATGTTCCTATTGAAATGTATATAAGATTATATATAGCTATTTAGGGGTATACTATGTATAGGACATTATATAACTATTTAGGGGTATACTGTATACATCTGTATACCCTATTATCAGAGACATCCAGATGTTGATCTTCCTGTCAAAACAACCGAAACAGGGGCTGTATTCGTTTTTGATACTGCCACTCATTACTGAGCCTGTTTTCAGGCGAAATAGGATGCACTGCCATTTCTTCCCCATCGCCTTGCAGGCTGTTGTTTCACAGCATGTTGGTGTCCGAAACTGAGATGTGACACCAAGTTCATGAAGCCAACCCCTCCATGAAATTCCCATCCAAAAAAAACCTGGTGATCATCGGAAAATGAGCAACTCTATGTTTCGCACCTGGGAGGTCGCTTAGCGATCTCGTCTCAGGGGGGATTCTGATCGTTAGATCCTCGGCCAAGGTATGTGGCTACTACCCTTGTGGGTTTTCTGGCCGTGGTGCTGTTTGCTGGGTCCCCGGGGTCCCCAGGGTCCCCAGGGTCCCCAGGGGTCCCAGTGAGCGCTGACTGGAAAGGGCTTGATGATGGTTGACTATATTAATCTGGGTAAATTATAACGACCTCACTGTTCTCCCTCACTGGAAATCATGGTTAGTAAGAGGAATCATCCCCTTTTATGGCCCAACATTTCAGGTTAGTGAAATATTATAATTTACCCAGACCATTCTAAACGGCCATGTTATGTGTTAAGTGTTAATTACCATCTGCTTATTTGTTACACTTCGCCATGGAAAGATCCACCATGCCATGAAGTTATGCTTCATCATCCCTTTTCAGAAATGGCAACCGTGTTTTTCCAGTGAAACCATGGGGATGACAACTGAAGAAACATGCCCTACGAGTGTCCAAGGCCCAAGATTTCTCGCTATGGTCACCGTGTTGGTTTCGGGTTGTTCCTGTCGTATCTCTTTGCGATGGGCAAATCTGTGTGAAGCCGCGAAGCCAATTTCCTGACGCATCCTGATCCGATGACTCTCTTTTTTAGTACGGTATATATAACCGCATTTGTTCAACTGGTTTTCTTCATGGTATACTGGTAGTAGCGGTTACATGCGGTTATACAGTACTAAACAAGAGTAGATTTTGGAAAAATGACTTCCAGTATCTGGTGATTTTCCAAAATACTAATTGTCCAAAATACTAAATCAAGTATTTTTAATCAACAACAGTACTAATCTTTTGTTTTCTTCTTGAAGTTGTTGATTTTAAGGATGACTTTGGAGTACCTAGTGAGTTGATGTTGTTGATGTTTTTTCGTGTCGAGGTCATCTTTGGCGACAACAAGAGGAAATACAAGTTGGAGGCACAGGGCTTTTGGTGTCCATGGCGTCCATGGCTACGCACTGCACAAAATCCATGGGTTTTTTAAGGGTGCTTGCCCTGAAGGGATCTGGCTGGGTCATTTAATGTTGGGTTCATTGGTGAGTCACAGTGTTTTGTGTATCCAGGATGAGCCGGACAAGGTGCCCCTCAATGAGGAGAAACCGGCAGAAAGGGACACAGAGTGAAACGTCTGAGAAAAGCCACGATTTTGCTGAACAGGCCCCTATACTTGGGTGAGATCATGTATTCTGATACTTGTGAAAAATCTCTTTCATGTGTTTGTCAAGTATCCGGTAGAT
>Ga0126342_10018408_pt1 | contig 11979 bp, 15 predicted proteins | sample Cyp1metagenome_FD_92528 | JGI IMG/M metagenome (GOLD analysis project Ga0126342, IMG submission 92528) | Coral microbial communities from Lord Howe Island, Old Settlement Bay, Australia - Cyphastrea 1 metagenome | ecosystem: Host-associated > Invertebrates > Cnidaria > Coral ... | reverse complement strand
TCTGTTAAGGACCTGTACAGCATCATGCAAGGACCTCTTAGAGAGGAATTTAGCAAAATCTCCACAAGAGCCCGTTCATGCAAGATTTAGAATGAAAATACCGCAGGCGAAGGGCTTGAGACCGGTGATGAACCCCAAACCTAGAAGCAAAAGCGTGGGTGGTCGCTATCCCAAAGGCTTTTGACCCCTACGCCCAGCCCATCTTCTTTTCTTTTGTGCTTTTGAAATTGTCTGCAGATCATTCGACCTGAGAAAACATTGACCCAACAGTTGGGCTGTCGTCCTTGACGAAAACTCAAGAGAGGAGGTCATTTCAGGCACTCTGGCAATCTCCGCATAGCACTTGTCAAGCAGATTTATTCCGCTATTTCACCCCTGACCAATACGAGAGTTCGTTGGTGATGGAGACGCACATCATTGTTTTTCATTGTTTTTCTATGTTTTTCTGCGTTTCAAGGGAAGATAGAAGAAAATCTGTTCAAGTATGGGGGCAAAACCGAATATCATCTGAGCATCAATGAGCGCCCGGAGTCCTGCAAAAATGATTGTGTTCTCCGCAGCCTTGCAAACAAAAGGCCTCCTCTCTATAACTCAAAAAAACTACAGCATCGCACAAGCTGAATTCACTGGCACCTTTCCAGCCACCAGAAGCCCACTTTGGCTCGATTTCTCACAGCTGGGGGTCCCAATGTGCTGGGGCCCAACTGGAACTTTCCTTTCACTATGCGCATCTCGAAGCAATTTCTGGGCACAGCTACAACTGGATCGACTGGACCGACTGGACCGACTGGATCAGCTTGATCTGGATCAGCATCAACCTCCGACTCTACGGACACCGAACTTTCACTGGCTGTAGATGCAAAGGACTGGCTATGACAGTTCTCCAGATCCTGACAGTTCATGTTGAGAAGTTGGATCGGGGGCAGTCCTGCATCGAAAGGAGACACTCTTGGAACAAATGGATCGCTCTTAATCTCTTCCAGGTCCACGGGCATCACTGGCAGGTTCCTCCAAGGGGAGCTCCTTCGGGAAGCAGCTTTCTGCGCCAGTTCTTTTGGCTCCTACCAGGTCAAAACTCACCATGGAACTGACGGCAAGAGCCTGGGACATGAATGTGGTCGATTGGTTTATTGTTTCTGCCACACCTACAAGGAGTGAAAACGTAAGAGACTGGAAGTGTATGTACAATCAGACTACATTGCTCAACTACATCCATCAAGTCGTCTCTACATAACTGAGTGCAGCATTCTACAGGTCCCATGGTCTGTCCGTGTTCCACCCATCCTCCACGAGTCTGGGAAAGGCACTTTGCCGCCTCCTCACACTCACGGAGGGCCGCGGGGCCCTGGGTTCCAACGGAACGGAGGGCCACCGCCTCACCAGGGCTCCAAGTGATGTCCGCGGTCCGCAGAGACCACTGCGCCGCTGTGCCACGGATCGTCGGGGGGGCACTTCCACGGCTGGCAATGTCGCTTCGGAAGATGCAGACGATGGAGATGCAGCTAATACGGCTGGCGGAGATTCCTGCCCGGAGGGAATGAGCATTTCATTTTTGCATCTTGAACCTGTCAACTGGTAGATTGGCCATATCAGATGCAAGAACCACAATCCAATAGACGCGTTCGTCATGCCTGCTCGAAAAAATATCATCGTGGCAGGTGCTGAAAGCCACCACTCAATTGCTGACATGAGATAGGATGGCATGCTCATACTTCAACATCAAGTGGATCTGAAACGCATCAGATTTTTCGGCACGGAATTAATCTCGAAATATTTCCATCCATCTCAGAGGATCCTGAAATTCAATAGGAACATGCAAATCCTATCAAACTGATTCAAATTTCATCAAATCCTGCAAGGGTTTGATATCTATCTATATTATATATATTGTATATATATATTGTATATAATATATATATATTATGTCTATATGCAGCGAACGCGTTGGAGTCACCAAAATCTATGGCATCTGCGGCACCTCGGAGCTCTCCGCCGTGTCCGTTGGCAGCACCAGCGACCAGTCGCTGGAATCCCAACTTGGTACCTCCAAGTGGCTAAGATCACTACCCTCTGGTAAACTAACATAGCTATTGAAAATGGCCATAGAAATAGTGGATTTTCCCATTAAAAATTGTGATTTTCCATAGCTGTGTTAAATTACCAGAAGGTAAGATCCAGAGAAGTTTTGAAGTTTTGATCCACAGATATCCACAGTGATCCATGGAGCGATACAAAAAGACCCTCGATCAATTTTCAGGTAACGCATGAATTTTGCTTTGGACTTCCAGTTGCTGCAAGAACTCATCAAGGCTATGGCTTGCTGGGACGACAAGCAATGTTGTCGAAGAAAAGCGGCTCATTCCATGGTGCACTTTGAAACAGGGAACAAACCATAGCAATGGTGGGGGCCAAAATGTCGCAATCATCTTCTCAAGAAATCATCTTTAAAGAACATCACAAGCCTTCAATTGACCTAACTGTTGCCATTCTCATGCCATTCTCATGCCATTCTCATCCATTTTACATATCTAAAAATGGTCCAAAAATCCCCATGGTGATCCATTCGCACCTCCATAGAGTCGGAGATGATGCTCTCACGTGCGACCGAGGAGGGCTCCTCTGTTGGACCCTCACTCAGCTGACTCTCATCTGGTGACCTGCACGGCAGGTCCAAGATACTGGACCTATTGGACCTCTAATAAGAAAACAAGGGATTACGGCGAGACCTGCGATAGCTCCACATGAAAAAATCATCTAATCTATCACTATCACCATGTATCACCATGCATATCACCTTTTTCCAACATGTGTATATATAATATATATATATACACAGATGGTCCTGGACGTACCACAGCCACAAATCCTGGCTTCATGAAGTGATCAAACTTGGGTAATTATTGTTCTACAGTGTTTTACGACTAATCCGACTAATCCAAAGAAAAGGCCAAAATCAGTGGGTCATTTCCATGGGTCCCAGACGGTTCCATGTGATTCGTTCTGCCGTTCTGCGCCTCTCTGAATTCAGCGATGCTTTGCCCATCTTTGCAAACACCACCTTTGCCAAGGACACACTTCCCGCTGATGCCTGGCGATATGGAATCAGACGCTATAGTAGGGAAAACGATGAAGAATATCCCTGGATCAGTACCGGATTTTCAGACCAACCTCTAGTATTGCAATTGTTTTTAAAACCATCATGTGACGTCACAGTGAGGTTGAAGTTGTGATCAAACATATCCGGAAATTTAGATCAAGATTCACAACTTGGACAGTTCCCTTCGACCTGTTGTCCCAAGCGATTTTAAAATTCATGGATTTGTCATGATCTGTCTATGGCTATTCCACCATAGAAATTCCGGATTTGTTTAATTCGAAAGATGTTGATTTGACATGATTTGACATGATTTGACCTCAAAGTCTCAAAAAAAACGGTGCTTGGAAGAGAAGGGCTCCACGCTATTCGTCCAGCACAAGGCCGGTTGGAATTAAACTGCAGAGAATTCTCCAAAGGGATGCAGGACTCGAGTAGAACGCCCCAAGTGCTCTGGCCGAGACAAGGGCATGAAGGTGTATTGAACCAGCTTTATGAGCTAGCATGACAGTTTGCGAAAGCTATCTGAAAGGACTCCCTTGCATTGAAACACACCCACATGGGGCGTGTGCAATAGTGGAGTGTAGGGTATTTCAAACCCTTTGCTCTTCCTATTTCAATGCAAGAAGAGACTCCATGATGGGGAATTTTTGGTGGGTCGTATTCTGTTGGCCCTCGGAAATATCCCTGTTTTCCATTTCCCAAGGTCTATTGACGGTCCGATTCACTAGCGCCATTGGGTTCCCATGCCCCGACCCACCTTCTTCTCTTGGTTTCCCTCCTGGACATCTGCCATTGTAGGCCACGTCGTGGGTCGACCGGGTCGACGGGGAGTCACGTCTTCGCTGTTTCTACTGTCTTCACTGTTTCTACTGCCACGCTTCATGGGGCGCCGCAAGTTGTTCCTGGATGGTTCAATGGCAACCAGGGAGTCGTGGAGGTGTTTTTACCTTCAAATACCAAAGATTCATTCAAACGCCACACGGCACAAATACAAATGCAACAAAAACCGACTGAGTTCATTTCTCAACTCAAAAGGCAGAAGTCTTGAGGAATTGGCAAGCGTTAAGATCAACTGGGAATCGCCACTCTGCTGCCGCGTCACATGCCCATCTTGGCAATCACAGAGAGGCTCCTGTGCAGAAACAGCAGCATCCAGGATCCAAGTGTTTTGATGATAAGCCTTCCAGTTTACCATTCTGTATGGATGTTCCAGTGGCTACTAACAGTTACTAACCCAAAACACTTCTCCATACTGCCCCACCTCAAGGTGAGGTTTCTCAATCGAGATCCACCTTGATCTTCCTGTGGCTCCCGTTGCCGCCGAAGATCCTGTTTCAGCCTCAGCAGACGATCCGAAGATCCGATACGTTCGGAATCTTTTGGAAAATCCAACTGGAATCTCAGGCGACTCAGGCTTGCCAACTGGAAATTTCTGGAGTTATAGTATGTTAATGTATGTTATAAGATTGTCATAATATGTTTTACAGTTTGTAACGTCAGCAGAACCTGTTCTCTCCCAAAGTTAGTCAATTTGTCAGTTCCCACACGGCCCAATCTCTTGCGACCGGGAAGCTTGGTGGTTTCCTGCTGTCGCCCCTCAATCAACTTCTCGAAGCGTGCCCGTTCCTCCGGGTACGAATTCAGCAAGCGCTGGAAGCGGTGCCTATGGCGCAATGGTTCTACCAGATGAGATGAGGTCTGATAACCTGCTCTCCCATTTCGGAAAACTATGATTGTGATTGGGGTACGGATAGCGGATAGTTAAAACATGTTAAAACCTCAAGCAACGGACACATGAGCCACGGCACTGATCCACACTTCTGCAATCGCAGGTATCGGTGGCACGCACTGTGCAGCTGCGTTTCCCGTTACCTGGGTGTCCAAAGCTGGCACGTATGGTGGCTCTGCCACGGTTCGTACAGCAGTCCGGGCACAGATTGTTAATGATTCTTTTCTTTTGATATATTGCAGAAAAATTCTCAAAACGTGCAATCACTGAGTTTTAGACCATGATGGTGCATCAATAAAGCCAAGGTGCTAAAAAGAGCCATCTCTCCAAAAACAGACCCAGGGCTGATATCACCAACCACCTGGCTGATGACATGAGCGGCCAAAAAAAGGTGGGGTTCCGCCCCCGACCCTCGCCTGGTCGCCCAGCATGACTTGAACAGAGCCCCAGTTCAGGAAGTACATCTTGTCCCTTTCTTCACCTGTCGCCACACTTGGGGAAAGAGTTCTTGCAAATTTGCTGAACCCCGAACTATTCCTAACAAGCAAACAAATCATAGCTGTCTTCTACTGACCATACCATACCATACCTGCTTCTGGGATGGCAATGATGAATCCTATGAGCCAGAGATGCTCTGTGAAGCTCAAGACTTTGGGTACCTTTGGGTACAGCAACCGGCAGCCACCGACATTGGTCGATTTCGTCCCATCCCGGGGCCTTGCTGAATGATATCTTGGCCGGGAAGGAACAGGTCAACTTCCAGCATGGTACTCAACTCGTGCAAAAACTTCTCGGAGCTTCCCTTGAAGAATTCCGAGCGGCTCAACATGCAGTGATTCTTGATGATGGACCTGGAGTGCACCTTGTAGGTCGCTGAATGCCGACGTCTCGGTCGCATGGCGATCAAGCGATCAAGAAAAGGCAGAGCCGTCTGATCCGTTCGCTGGGAAAGGTCAAAAACTTGGAGCCCAACAGCAAGGGAAGCTTTCCAACCTGCAGGGGAAATTTTAGAAGTAAGATAGGCCCAAGATAGATTGGTCAAACTGCAGCAAAATGAAAGGTTTCACATTTTGTCGGGACATCTTGAACAATGACATACCTGCCTTGTTGCATATGCTCATTGCAACTCTCCCATTGCTTGATGCGTTTCTCTTTCAAGGGACTTGATATGGTGCTGACTCGACTTCTGTCAAATGTCTCCGAAAAAGGCGAAGGTCTATCTGGTGTACTTCAACAGAACTGGCAGTTGTTTCATCCTAGTTTCTTTTTGACTCGTCGCGTGAGATTCCACACCAATCTTTGTTGGTCAACACATCTGATCTCGCATCGAGCATCAGTCGTCAAGGACCTCCACCTCATCGGACACTGTGACCAAGACCTGGAGATGGAAAACTGCGCTGCGCCACTGATCCCGGCGGATTGTAGGAATCACCAGATTGGCTGAAAAAATTGTTCAAACTTAGTGGCACGGGTGACGGTCTGAAGTCTTTTGGAAGTCTTGAGAACAGTCCTCTCTTGGGACCACGGACGGTCTTGCTCGCTGGCCCACGGACTTTGAAGAAACTTAGAACTCACTGAACGAATTCGTTGCAAGGTGGTTGAATCCATCCCTGCCTTGGGCGGCGGGGACCGCGAGCGATTTCGACCATCAATGGACGAAGATATCCTCTGTCGAAGAGGCCCATCCTGCCAGAATATCACAGGCGAAACAGGAGCTGAATTTCAAGAGCATCCAGATGCTGAATGCAGTGTGGAGGCTAAGTTACAGAAAGTATCCAGCTGTTCATGCTTCTTGAATTCTTGTGTTCGTCAGAGGTCCTTCGCCAAAATTTGCGAATGTGAGAAGCCTTTCCTCAGTTTGGTGAGGATGGCTGTGGTCTTGACAACTCTGCAGTCAGACTTCATCAAGTCGAAGCTCACTTCATGCCTCCTTCAGCGACATTAAATCCAGTATCAGCCTCAGTGTTTCTTCCATCATGAGGTCTGACATCTTACCCAGCGGTTCTCCCGTTCCCATTGGCACGGCAGACATGGCACCAGGTCTTGCCATCAGTGAAGAGGATTTTCACCTTCTCTGGTGTGACCTGCTTCACCATGACCTTCCGCCAGAGCCACGTTGACTCTCTGGAGGTGTGTTGACTGATCTAAGTGACCCCAAGGCTAAGGGGGTTTGCCACTAAAGGAAGTGGAAGCTGTTACCAAATGATCACAGGAAATATATATGGCAGTGTGTCAAAACCTTGTACCCCTGGTGAACATCAAAATAGCTGGTAAATGGATGTTCATCCCCATAAGAATGGTATTAATAGGTATTGATCCATACCCATATAATTTAATTAAAAAGAAAAAACATCTGGCTAGTTGCGACTGGTTGGTTCCATCCTCGGTCCGCAACCCTCAGCGCCTTCATCTCTTTTCCTAGGCCAGTCTCTGCTACTGTTGGCTGGCACCACTGAACCAAGCACTGTAGGTTCAGGTTCAGGTGTTCCAATCCCTTGAAAAGGCGTGTGCTTATTTGCTGCGGACTTCAGGGGATTGAGAAAACACTCTGGTCCTACTGTTTTCAAGGGTCTGGCTTTCAAACGGCTGGGCAAAAACACATCCCTCGCTGTGAGTGGACGTCAAAAAGATAAAAAGGACGCAGGCTACAGAAATCAGTGTGGCACAACACCACTTCAAATGCAATCACGTCAAACACTGGTGAGATCTGGTGAGAAACACCACCATCCAAACTCGACATGTCAACCGCATGAAACTGGACTTCGAACCTGCCCACCCGCCGCAGATTCGGTCTCAGCCAAGTCGCCAGAGGAGGATCGGTAGAGCACCACGGCATCTTCCTTGATCCAAGCCTCAGGGCTGATGGATTCAGCGTGTCATAGTATCGTTGATAGCATCATCATTCCTCTCTCATCATCATCATCATCATCATCATCATCACCATCGTCATCATCATCACCATAGTCATGTATGATGGAAATTGTGAGTTACATCGACATATCAACCAAGTCCAGCCCAAAATCTTGCATCTGCAACACGCATTTCACGGGTCTGAGACTGGCACAACAGTTCTGAGACAGCAGCAGTTTTTCCCCATGCCAGCTTTGTGTCTCTCCTCTGCCTTGAACCGACATCCTTCTTCCCCATAGCCCAGAATCCACCACCCACACGGCTCTTTTGGTGGAGCCAAGGTAGCCAAGCTACTGGAAGACCATAGCGTCCCAGCACTGGCGCCGGGGGCGCTGTAGTGGTGGGTCCTGGCACCACGATGCCGTGCACGTTGCAAGGGATGCTGCAACCCCACCTAAACATGCCTCAGTGTCAAACCTCCACAGCTCCGCGCCTTTGGCGGGTCGCAAGGCAGCCTCTGAGGCAGCAGCCGCCAGGGCAGAGATGCCACCACCCCTGGGTTTCACTGGAGGTGCGAAGGCATCCACCTTCCCTGACAAGTGACTGGCTGTTCAAAGGCACATCTTTCTGACCAAGCTTGCTCACCCCTGGTGGATTTGTGGTGATTTGTGGTGGCCAATGCAAGGGAAACCTGCCTGAAGCAGGACGCTGCATCAAGTGACCCTGGATCTAGATGTTCTTCCGTACCATGCAGAGCCAACTGTGGCGTCTTCACCATTGAGATCTACACCACAAGGATTTACAGAGACCCGAAAAGATGACAGCACATCCTGCCCGGCAACGGCCCGAATCTGAGGAAGAATTGCATGTGACTTGACTCCATGGAAACGTCACAAACACGTTCTTCACTAAGTGGTGTGTACTTCCGGTTGTTGGACAGCCCTATACACCCCTATAGTTGTCAATAGGCGGGTCAAAACTTTGAAGTGATCCCGGATCGCTGCCTGCTGTTTCAGGCGCTTTGTCACCTCCACATCATGCGACAGAGGCGAGGCGAAACGAAGAGATGACTCGAAGGGAATTCCTTTCTGGAAGGAAGATGTCCTTCGTTCTATCAACACGGGAGGTGCACTGACCCTGAAGAAGAAAAGCTTCGTTCATTGCTAACCCAAATTTGAACTGGACGTATATGTCCAAAACGGTCCTCCATTCTTGGCACAATGCCATCTCGCAGTGTTAATTCCAGTCAACCCAAAGCCACGGGCACAGCTGGCTGGCACCCTGCAAACTCTGGAGGCCACGCCCCAAATGCAGGCGATTCAACACATCGCCATCGCCACTGCCAGGCTTTCGGGAGGCTGCCTGCACCAGGCAAGCCGTGATTTGGCGTCGGCATGGTGGTCCCCATAGCAAAAAGAGATGTCCGTCCCCAAATCAGGTGATGAGTCAAAAATGCCAAATAGCCAGATACACACTGCATCTATGTACACATCTACTTGATCAGCAAGATTCTCATTTTGTCGATCTCCTTCGAGTACAATGTGTGTTGAAATCTGTCGCTACTGGATTTCTGCATACGGACCCAGTCCTGGACATTGAGCCATGCCATTCAGCTGGAAAAAACGGCTGTTGAGTAGGATTGATTGCAGCAAAACAAAACTAGTCCTGATGTGATGGCCGTTGTATTTGCTTTTGTTTCAAATCAACAGACCTCAAGCTGTTTCAAATACTCCTATTGTGATTCTATTGTGATTGTGTTCTGAGTGAAAACACCCTGTTTCTCGTTGACAATCTGATTATCTGATATTATCTGCTGATTCTTCAAATGGTAGGAAGGGTCTCAGACTCCACCTCAAACTGGTCAAGCATCTGACATGTCAGGTTGCTGTGCGACAGGTGGTTGAAGCTAGCAGCTGCAAGTGTGCTTTCTTCAAATAGTGACAGTAGCTTGCTCGGACCTCATGGTGTTGCCTGCCGTCTGAAAACGTGATACTTTCTTGCCTCGAAAGGAAGTTCTCAATTCTTTGGGTCAAGTCAAGAGAACTTCAGATAGTGAAACGTTGACATCAATGGAGTGATGGAGGATGATGGAGGCAAAGCACCTTTTTCAAAACTTAAAAAGCACAGCGGTTGCCCTGCTCCGAAGCGGATGCTTCGCCAGTAGCGGGTCATAAGAGAACCGCGGCCGACATCACCCGAGTGAGCATGGCTGGCGCCATGGGAAAACACTGAGAGCCAATACTCTCCGCAACGAGCAGGGCTCCTGTTACGACTTTTGGGCCTCATGTCCGCATCTTCGCAAGTTGGACACCAAATCCAAAGGATTCTCAGCATTTTGCAGCTAAACGAATGCCATGTGAACATATTTGAACAGGATGGACACGTTTCCTGGCCCTGTGCCTGATTCCGGACAATAATGATCCACGACGTATCTGCCAACCATCTAAGATGGGTGGAGATTCCTGACTAAGCCACCTCTTTCAGAGGATGACTGGTGAATGAACATGAGTGAACTGCAAAAGGACGCCGCAGTAGGTTAAACCAACACCCTCCTATCAGCCTGCTTCCAGTGGACGCCAACTCTTCTGTCGGCCTGCAGGGGGCATGAAAACTGGCCGGCACCACATTGACCACCTTTGTTGTGCAAATGCGAAGAAACATGTGAGGATCTTCACGTCACATGCCTATGGCTGCCTATCAATATTCAGCATGCGAAATATGTGTAATTCGCCCTGCCTCCCATCCCATTGGATGGATTGGATGGACTGGATGGATTGGCGTTTGCATGGCTCTGAGGCAAGGAGTTGAAGCAGACTCCTTCAAGCCAGACACCAACGCACCCGTCGCTGGGCCCTCGAGGCGTGGAAGCTGCGGAAGTTTCGACATCGATTTGGAGGTCTTCGGTGAGAGGCTGGGCGTCTCGTGCTCCAGAGGTGACCTTGCAATCCGAATTTGGAATATGGGAATGTGTCAAAACCTTGTACCCCTGGTGAACATCAAAATAGCTGGTAAATGGATGTTCATCCCACTAAAAATGGTATGTATAGGTATTGATCCATAGCCATATCCATGCGGGATGATCTAGGCCTCTGGGCACTGGATATGACTGGATACCCATGTTGAAGGTGATACCCAAGAGAATGTTCAGTAATGACCTCGCACCATGGCCGAGTGGTCATCAGTCACCAAGAAAGATCATTTGAATATCGCCACTGCAGACACCCAACATTCTGGTACAAGTGTTCATTTCTTGTCAGATACAACTTCAAGCCGATGTGGGCATGATTTCAGATCAATGCAAACGATCATAAATTATCTACAGGTAAACACCATCCTCTAGCCCTTACGCAACCGCCCGTTGCAGCCCCAGCTGCGGGCGTGGACGCTGTGCACGTTTCGGGCTGTGACCGCTGGACAATGACCAGCCCGCCGGACCAGTCGTTACAAGCTGCTGCAAAATCACCAGTGGACTACGTTCCACCAAACTCAGCACCGACGGCTCTGCCTGGTAGATGAAATTTGGCATGCCGTGATGTTTGAAAAGTATTGGAATGGAATCAATGGAAGGTTATCAAATTTATCCATGGTTCCTATATTTTTTTATTGTATGCCTAAATATTTCGGTGCAAGTGAAACAAAACTGTTGTTGGTTTCAGCCAAGCTGCAGGGGCAGGCGGTCCCTGCATCCAATGGCGCTCCTCCCGAATCTTCGCCCGCAGTTCTTCCAAGCGTTCAATGCGTTTGAAGGCATCCTGGCCGCTTGATGCGCTAGGCATACATCATGGGTTCCCAACTAGAACAGAATCCTTGTCTACAAAAATCATAGTATGTATACATGTATATATATATCATTATATATCATATATCATATATCATCATCATAATTGATATATTAAACAGAATCAACTAAACAACCAACCTGAAAGTGGCAAATGCACCATTGTCTGGTACTTTTCATCTTGGACGGCAGGGTTTTTGCATTATTTAGTTTCTGTGTCACTGTGCATGTCCTGGTACAGGATGTCAAAGCAAGATGGGCAGGACAGGACTCGCTTCAAACCGAGGTCATTGGCAATCTCGCTGATCTCGTCCCCAATTCCTCGTTCTTTGCCTCGGGATGGAATAGAGTCGTGCCTGACTTGACATGTGACATTTTGTTTCTGAGCATGGCATACATATGACACACACTAGACAAGAATGGATCATTATATGATCCGGCAGGAACTGAATCCTGTAACATGCAAATTAGACAGGAAACAAATTTATTAGATTGTTTGTTTATTGGGGTTCTTGGCTTAGCCCC
>Ga0126342_10018407_pt1 | contig 11979 bp, 12 predicted proteins | sample Cyp1metagenome_FD_92528 | JGI IMG/M metagenome (GOLD analysis project Ga0126342, IMG submission 92528) | Coral microbial communities from Lord Howe Island, Old Settlement Bay, Australia - Cyphastrea 1 metagenome | ecosystem: Host-associated > Invertebrates > Cnidaria > Coral ... | reverse complement strand
TGTGTATGTATATGTATGTATATGTATGTATATGTATGTATATGTATGTATATGTATGTATATGTATGTATATGTATGTATATGTATGTATATGTATGTATATGTATATATATATGTATGTATATGTGTGAATATGTATACTGTATACGTATGTGTATGTATGTGTATGCATGTATGTATGTGGATGTATGTGTATGTATGTGTATGTATTTGTGTGTATCTGTATGTATGTGTATGTATGTATGGTATGTCATGTAATGAAATGTAATGTAACGTAGCGTAGTGTCGTGTAATGTATGTATGTATGTGTCTGTCTGGTATGATATGCTATGCTATGGTATGGTACCGTACGGTACGGTACAGTACGGTACGGTACGGTATGTTGTGTATGTATGTATGTATGTATGTATGTATGTTTGTATGTAAATATGAATGCATTTACATACAGATTTTCATACATACATTACTGTATACATATGTATATGACCATCATACATGTGTGCGCGTGTAAATGGCATCCCCCGAGCTCAACTATTTAGGAAACGTTCTTGGGATGCTTTTGTGATCAGCTTTTGTGCCAGCGCTGAGTGAAACGGCCGACCTGCATATGTCAGCCTACACACACATGACATGACATGACATGACATGACATTGCATTGCATTGCAGTGCACCACGTTATATTCATACAGTACATCTATATATATATACCATTATATACACATACATACATACATACATACATACATCTACAAGGAGAGATTGGCATGTGTTCTTGTAGAGAGAGAGAGAGGTGTGTGTGTGTGAAGTGTGTGTTTGTGTGCACGCTTGCGTGCATTTATATATATATATACACTCGCCTATTTATTCATATTTATATTTATATTTATATTTATATTTACATTTATATTTATATTCATATTTATATTTATATTTATATATACATACGCGTGTGCACGCGCGCATCTCAAATACAAATATATCACACATCATCTTGAGGAACTCCATGTGTATTATGACTATTATGTAAAAACGTACGGCATCATAGAATACGATATCACGAATGCACTGTACGTACGAGTATAATCCAACTCAAGTGTGTATATCCATATATAAAGTTACAATGCATCTGCAACATGTATGTGTGCACACAACTGTATGTTACATCTATACATGAATAGCTATGGTCATGATATATCTAAATATAGATAGGTGGATATAGTTACATACATACATTATCATATATTTATAGTCCAAGTGGATATAGTTACATACATACATTATCATATATTTATAGTCCAATGTAAGTTTCTCTATATATATATATACATATAATGAATCAAATATATCGACATGATCCACCAAGCCAGGCCTCCACCACACTATCCCCTGGTGTCATCTTCCTCTCCGGGTGCTGCTTGTTCCATTGCTCAGAGATGCCACCAGAGATCACCAAAATGGGCAGCACACTGCGCTCCGCCATGTAATCCACATCCAGGCCTAACTTCTGGCCTTCCACCTAGCCAGGCCAAAAAAAGAAGGCATGTAAGACTTATACACACACATACATACGAATATACATATATATATATATATATATATGTGCAAATCCTATATGTATATATATATATATTGTTACATATTATATTATTATATTATATTACATTATATTACATTATATTTTGTCATATTATATTGTTTTACATTATATTATATGCTATATTATATTGTTTTACATTATATTATATGCTATATTATATTATGTTATGATATATTATGTTGTATCATACTATCTTATAATATATTATGTTATATCATATTATGGTAAAATATTTTTGTATATATTATTTATATTATGTCATAATATTGTATTATATTACATATTGCATGTTACATTCATCCATCTATTTATTCACTGACCTTCTTTTCACGTGTAAAATAAGGCAACGCATCGTTCATACTTCTTAGGATTATTGTCGTTATAACACCAAAGGGTAATTACAATTAATTACATGTATATAACTCTATATAATATTTATATATATATGATGTTTTGAAACCTGTAGCAAAAGCGGAAAACTAAACCACCAAAGGGTGATGTTAGGCTATGCAGAAACCCCCCTTACCAAAATAACTTCCCTTACAAAAAGGTCAACACTTCGATATTTTTCGAATCTTGAAACCCTTCAGAGAGTAGACATCAAAAATATGTTCACTTTCACCACATCTTTCCGCACCTTCTTCAGGCTCACCTTGTACATGCGCTCATGTGGGCTGTTGCCCCCCGACACGGCCGGCACGTCCATCACAGGTTTGCCCGGATTCGCGGGCCACGACTCCATGATGGGCATGGCTTCCGCCGCCGCATCGGGGGAGGTGTCCACTGCCTTACAACACTGGGTGTTTCCCATCCGTTACGCCTTCCCGTGGGAAGCTCGGCCCTGGCGGTACGGTTCACCCGTGGTGAACCACTGGATCTGAGCCAAAACGTGCAAAAATGAAAGTTGAACTCAACTGGTTGATGCCCTAGCCAACCCATTCACAAACACTGAGACTTTAATGCCCTGTGCGCTCTTTCCCCCTGGTTGTGATCTGGCGTAAACACCTGCAGCCCTGGAAATTTTGCAGCATGTGACTGTTCTTCAGTCAGCATGGCAACACATACACTGTCCTTGCCTCCATCGCCACATCCATGGGTAGAAACTTTCGAGTACTCTGCGGTTATCAAACATGGCAAGCTGTGAAACCCTCTCTCTCTCGGCATTTTAATGGGAAACTCATCTATAAATACTGGATCTTCCATTACCATGTTTGATTCGCAGGCAGAAGGGAAATGGAAAAGTTTTGAAATCAGTCAGGACAGTGGATGTTTCAAAACATTCCCAGCTCCGGACTGCAAAAACTTGGCACCTTTGCTCAATGTATATAATTCACGGAAAATAAGCGCACAAGGGAGTGAACTCGTGCCGAAGCAAGTGATGCAAGTGTCAGTTCATGCAGTTTGACATCACTTCTTCGAGAAAAACACAACTGTTTCATTTGCATTCACCCCATAGGGTAGAGACTTAAAAGAACTAACTTTTAGTTCCATCCCTCAGTTCTAGTTGCAGCAGCTTGAGAATTTGATTGCTGCAGTGAGAATTGTCTTCGCCAACGGCATCACAAATGGCAGCACACACACACAATGCCCGGCTGTTGCGTGCCGCAGCGGGCATCCCAAGTCAAGAAACGACATATCAGTGGTTCATTACGGCTTAAGTTGGTGCACCCATGCGTGAACCACGTGATTGTGTGTCTAGTTGTTCCATGTTTTCACACTTCCCAAATGGTAAAGTTGGGTACATGAACAGGGTGCCTTCTGCCCATTTACAGGTGATTTTGCATATTAAAATGCTGGTTTTCAATTATGTCAAATTACCATAAACTACCAGAGGGTATGGTCTTTTGGGTTTGCCACGAGAAAAAAAACATGGAAACCGCGTGTTCTTCGCCTGTTGGAGTCGCCAGGTCATCTGGATTGCTGCGAGATTTCTTTGTACACGAAGTCGCACGGCCTGCTTCTCTAGTCTTATCTAAAACAGGCCCCAGAAAGATACCATAACAAAATGCCAATTGAATAGTGATAAATTATTATTCTTTCTGGTTGGGGGTTGCAAAAGTCGCATCTTGTTTCTAAATTGACTCTGAAGCAACTGAAATACCGGAAGTGTTCCCGACAGCAGTGACTGGCACCCTTGAACCCTGGAAGCGCCCAGAACCTGATGGGTCAGGGCTTGTATGTTATCCATCACATCCCCAAGACGTGGCAAATAAAAAAATTGGAAATTGAGGTGGAGTCTAGCGACAAGCAGGCAGTTTTCATCTGAATCAATTCTCTCGCACATCTCAAACGGCATTACCTCGGCATGGTGGGTTTGGGGATGGGAAATCCATCTGAAAGAGGTGGGCAACGGTTCTCTCGCATCAAGGCTATGCAGTGATGGTTCAAAACAACTGCGGCCCATTGACCCGGTTTTACCCCGGGACCTCCGTGGATCGGTGATGCACATTTTGTCCATTTTCTCGCGGATAGATCCCATGTTCTGCTCAAGATGCTGTTGCAATTTCTGGTGAAGTTTGGTTAAATTTAATTACTCAAAACTACAACTTTGGTGAAATCCATGTTGAAATCCAGATATTTTGGCCCGGTTGAATCTCCATGGTTGTTGCACCTCAAGCCTGATCGCATGGACCGTCAACTGCCCTTTTTGTTCACGCTGGTGGCTTTGCCTTACGAGCGCACGAGCGAACTAACGACAAGACCGGAAGCCGACCCGAAACGATGGAGCAAGCAACCAACAAAGCCAATGATTGATCAGTTCTCATCGAATATACGATAGTATACGCATATAGCCGCATATCTATATGTCACATTGTTTAAATGCATGTGTTTAACTGCATATGCAACTGTAAATGTATACATATATATATATCCATCCTCTCTGGTTCTCTGCATGTCACACATGCAATCACTGTGTGTCCCAAGCGCAGGCAGGTGCAGGTTCGGGGTTCAGAGACCCGGCACATGACATCGCTTGGCGAGTTCTGTGGTAACGGGCCCTCCGAGGGATGTCTCGAACGTCTGCAGACGGTCTGCACAGCAGTGATGCACTTAGCAAAGGTATCTGCACTTGGGATCGAAGCTGCTCCTACTTCTGGTCACTAAGAAATGACAATGCAATGGATCTGTCTGAAAATGGTGAAATAACCCCAATCACAATTAGGCCGTGTCAGGAAGGAACCTGGTGTTCTCCACGTTTCCCTCAAATTTTCAGACAAACCCAAAAATGGCTGGTTCTGGCTCAAAATTGGACTTATGCACTTATATCACTGGCCTGGCTTATTTATGTACTTATGCATTTATATATTATGTTTTCTAAGCTCTCCAAATTGTTTCAAGAATTTTGAGCCACTGTTACCTTGGTCGCAGTCTGGCCCAAGCTGACTGAGGTACCTCTTCTGGCAGTAAACTTCTGGCTGTTAGTGGATCGCAAACCAGAACATGGGTGACTTGAGCACTACGACCAACTTCTGGTGACTCAGCGAGACTTCCAGATTCCGCTCATGCACGCCTGACTCGCAGCGAAGCAATCAGGGACTGCGAAGCCAAGCGTCTCATTGCGGATCTGGTCCAGCACCGACCTCCCATGGATGCAGTGATCCCCCGATGTAGTCCAAAGGCTTCTCAAAACCGGCCGAGGCGGCCGAGGAAAAAAAGGACCGAATACAAAAACGCTACTGGTATGAAAGATGACGCACTGGTTGTTTGCCAAAAAAGGAAATAGCCTCTGGTTGTCCACATGGCTGGAAAATCCAGCCACGACTTTGAAACCATGAAACTCGCTGGTGATTTTCCAGCCAGCTTGTTTGGACTGCCACAGTTGATCGGTCCTTGGGACCAATTGCCATTAGCTTGTGACATGGATAGGATGGCATGGGATAGGACTTAGGATAGGGTGGAATAGGATTAGGCTGGATAAGACAGGATTAGACTGGATTAGATTAGATCAAATGAGATTTGATTGATTGATTGATTGATTGATTGATTGATTGACTAATTGATTGACTAATTGACTAATTGACTAATTGACCGGTTGATTCATTCATTCATTCATACATTTATACTGATGGACCAATGAATGGATCTAAAATTCTTGGTATCATAGAGCCATAGAGGTTTATAGAGGAACTAGTTTCGAGATACCAGTACGATGGAGGTGTTCTCGAGATACGTAACAGTCCATAAATGTATATAGAAATGTGGATATATATATATATATATATGTATGTATGTATGTATGCATGTATGCATGTATGTATGGGCATGTATGGGCATGTATTATACATGTACAAACATATGTATTTACATATCTACATCTACACTCACCTAGAATGACATATAGACATATCATATCATATCATATCATATCATATCATATCATATATATATATATATGTATGTGTGTGTACATAGACATATATAGATGGGTGTAGCGTGTGTGTGTGTGAGAGAGAGAGAGAGCTATAATAGCTCGCCAACTTGATCTCTGAGATCATTTGGTGGTCGCTCCCCGATAAAGGAAGCATCACCATCAAACTATCGCCGTAACGTTTAACGCAACTAGTAATCACTATATAAATAAAAACCAATTTAACAAATGAATAAACCAAAATAAATACATATATATATATATATACATTTAAACAAGTTGCTTAAATTCATATCCATTTGCATACCTTGTTAGTTTCATGTTGTTTATTTCTCTACATATTTGCATATTTGCAACTATATGATATGTATTCAATTGATCAATCTATTCATGAACTTCTGTGTAGTCACTTGAGTAACTTGTCTACATTTGAGCCGTGTTCAAAAGCCTTTTTATCGTCCCTTTACGCTGGTTGGTTACAGTTCGTTGAGAACGGGATTCCCTTTTTTATTTATTGCTGGATGGTGATATTCCCCAATTTGGGTAGAATCCCATCATAATGCCATGATATCAACCGGGGCTGAAAGAACACTGCTCTAAAGTTCTGAAAAAGTTCTGGCCATCAAAATTGAACTTGATAAAAGTCGACCAGTTTACTAGTGGAACTAGTTTCTTCGTCGTTTCTTTTTTGCGTCGTGACCCGTGTGACCCGTGTGACCCGTGTGACCCGTGTGACCCGTGTGCCCCTCCAGGGAACCGCAGCGCCTTCGCGGCTTTTTGGTTCTGGGCTGGACCCAATTCCCCAACGAGGCAGTGGCAGAGAGCCGCCTTGGGATCCGACGGACGATTTCATGGGATCATCATGGGATGGGATCATAATGGGATCCCATGGAAAATATATGGAAAATCCCGAAAAGAATGGGATATGTGATATACATATATATATATATATATACAGTATATATATATGTGTGTGTGTGTTCTCTCCGGAAAACGAAGAAAATATCATGTGGAGAATCCAGCATGTGTGAATCATGTCCAAGGAAAGCCATCAATTTCATTACATTTCCACATTTCCAGAGCAGGACGGAAATATGAAGTTTAAAGCATAGAACCCACCAACCAGATCTGATGGATGGAAAGGCCAAGCAATGGAATTGGAAGCTCAGATCTCCCCATTTGGATCCATTGGCCATGTGTTGTTTGTTCAATTAGCAGCCCCCATTCTTGATCCGTCCCGTTTTTGATCCCCCGCAAGCCCCCACCCCCCCCCCAAAAAAAAAAGCATTGCTATTGTCTCAATCTCCCCCATTCTTTTGTTGGTTCGAAAAATGGATTTGTCAGTAAAATTAGTTGGAATGATAGGAGGTTGAAGAAAAGAGGTCCCAAAAGGATGGATTATTATATAATCTTGGTTCAATGTCATCCATGCCATAGTAAAAGCCCAAACATAATTGGCATTTTGAATGACCATCTGATTGGGTGAAAATATGTATGTGTATGTATATATATATACATACATATATCATATCCTCATTACATCCCATTCTGTATATCTCCAATGGTTAGTGAAATCCCACTTTTGATGGTCAAACCACAATATTTGATGTTTGAACCCACATTTTTATTGCTTAAATCACTTAAATCCCAACTTTTGTTGGTTGAACCATTGGTTAAACCCCCATCTGAGTCATCTGCTTGAAAAAAAAAAACATTTTTTGCGTCTGCCACCCTTCGGGTCGAGCCACGTTAGGTCCTCATCAGAGATGCTTTGAAACAGAAACCTCGGCCGGAGGCCCCCAAGATAGCTAAGCTGCCTTATAAGTGCCTCAACTATGGCTTATGGTAGATATGACTATAGTTCGCGGGGTTTATAAACCAACTTATAACTGGGGGGCACCATCCTGTAGCAACTGCCAAGGTTGGCAGATGACATCTATCTGGATATTGGTCAACGATTAAGACCCAGAAAAACCACAGATTTGAATCTATGTGTAGTAATTATTAGCCATCTAATGATTGGAGTACTCAATTTTGACACATACCATGTTTTGAAAATAAGTTCAGATTTAGATATTAAAACAAATAAACGAGTGGTAAATGGAACCTATTCTGAACCTTTTTAGAGGGATTACCCCGAAGCACAGGGTTCCTAGTAGCAACCCCCCAACAAAAAAAAATGTGGATAGTTCTTAGGTTAAAATGCTGTTCGCGATCTCGTTTTAGTTATGACATTTAGGCTTCGGTTAACCTTTTCAGGGGGTACGAAGCAGCAAAGAGTTGCTAGTAGTAACCCCAACAAAAATGGACGGTTTGTGAGCAAAATGCTATTTACTACTTTATTTCAGTGGTAACATTTATGCTTTTCTGAATCTGGGGGTACGAGAGAGTTGCAACTAGAAAATTATGTTTTAATTCATCCTAAGCAAACGCATTTTGAAACTATATAAATCTTCGTTTTGCCGGGAAATAGTTCAGGTTGTTTACCCTAGCAGATTCCCTTTTTTGGTGGATGAACCAGTTGGACAATTAAAGAAATGCTTCAAAAGCCAGGGCAGCAATGATTTATCATTTGGGGATTACGGTAATTATGGGGATGTTAACACATCTACAAATCATTCTAAAAATGAAAATTGTGAGTGATCATATCATTTCGTCTAAAAATCACCCCAACTTGAGCTTAAAATGGGTTGGCTCAAAATAACGATTGGTTAAAAAACACTAAATATGGAACTGATTAATGGTCAAAATGTGTCATTCAACTGACAGCCATGAAAAAGCCCCCCATCCCATTGTTCTGGTTGGTTAATAGGTATCCTGCGAATTATCAAATTGCGGGCGATCATTCACAATAATTGAAGAGTCACAATAATTCACCAGAAATACTAGGATCATTCCCCCACCGTCATTCCAGGGAGAAAAGGTTACAATTTACCCACAATAGTATACCCTCTGGTAATTTAACAGTTTGCTATTGAAAATGGTCATTGAGTTCGTTGATTTACCGTTCTTAAAAATGGTGGTGTTCCATAGCGCAAACTGTTGGTTTACCAGAGGGTAAATCACCATTCATCACCATTATCAACCAGTATTAACCATCATAAACCCCTATAATGACTGGTGGTTTGGGGTGTTGGCCTCTGGTAAATGATGGAGTTAATGATGGGTAACCATCATTCATCACCATCATTAACCACTATCAACCATCATTAACCATCATTCACTGGCTATTGTCTACCATTTTTCAGCCACAAAAAAAAACATCATTCACCACTACCAACCAGGTTAAACCATCCCATGGCCACCGTGTTAACCATGCACGGCTCCATGGGTCGTGTCAGCTCGGCAACGTCTCCAGCTCTTCCACGGTCACGTGGCCGTCGCAGTCCGCATCGATCCTGTGGGATTTCCATCGGATTTGATCTGGGAATATCTGGGAATATCTGGGAATATAGTCCAACTCCAATAACTCGGCGTTAGTGAATGTTAGTGAACTGGCACCCTCTGGTAGTCACAAACATAGCTGAAAATGGTCATTGGTCATAGACATAGTGTAAATTTTCCCATTAAAAATGGTGGATCTTTCCATAGTTATGTTATTAGTTAGTTTACCTTACCGGGTAAATATATCATGATATTATCTAGAGTTAGTTGGGATTATAAACCAACTTATAACTTACTTCAGTGGCCGTTTCAGCGATGGTTAAATTGGAGGTACCAGGATCTAAGGCCGCCATGGTTTTTGTGCTATGTAAGTGCTAAGGGAATATCCCCACAGAATTCCAAATGAATGATAATGGATTCAATGAAAACCCAATCCTATACTCCTTGGATATATATATATATATATAATCCTAATGAAATTCATATGATATTCAAGCCCATTAGGTAGATTCCAATGAAATAGAAACATATTCCCCATCATCTCATTTCAGCAGTGAAACATCGTATTTTTTTTAAACCTGACTTGGGTATTGTTGGATGATCCCCCAAATCATGGACCATGATTATCCTCAATACATGGTCCACTGGAAGGGATAGCCCAAAATCGGATCACTTGGGGTTCTTTGGAGCACTTGGGAAATGTTGGGAAGTGAACCACTAATAGTTGGACTGGTGCTTGAAAGGAAATTTGATCTCGATGTTGACTGTCCAAATCCAAAGTTATTGCGAGTGAATTCTTTTCCATCTGGGAGGTTGAAATGTCCTAATATCAAAAACATGTTACCTCATCTCAGCTCCAAAAATCAGGTCATGTCCCATCCCATAACCCCCATGGCCCAGCCATGAGATCGGGAAAGTGTTCATGGCAACAAAGCCATCTTTAGCAAGGGAAACAAACCAGCCCAATATGGGCTTTCTGATTTGCAACTCACCTTTAAATCAACCGCAACTGCATGAAATCCTCATGATGAATAGTACAGGAAGGCTCCGGAACCGAACCGCGTACCGAGAACCGAACCGTCAGGAATCGAACCGCTAGAAACCGACTACTTCCAGGAACCGAAACGAACCGAAATGAACCGATCTCACCCTGAAATCATCTTAAATTATGTCTTAAATTTTCAATGAAGACAATTATGTCCATTTCGTTGGAGTAATCTCAAACAAATATTGGTTGAATAACTATTTTGGCCAGATTAATTATCCCCATGATATCCCATTGTATTCCCATTGTACCATCATGGTTGTTGGTGATATCCCCATGTTTGTTAATTAGTCAAATCCCAATTCTGGTCGCGTAAATCCCCATGAATCCCGATGTTTCTTGCTTACATCCCATTTTTTCACCATTCTCTGTTGGTCAAACAGCACGGGAAAAAAGTCAAACGGGAAAAAAAAAACGGTGAAAGGTGAAAGTCAGTCACCCCAACCCCCCCTTTTGGGCGTCAAAAAAAAAAAAAACAGCGCCAGTCAGAAAAGCCCCGGGGTCGGTCCCGTCCCAGCGGCGCCTTGCACAGACCTGCTCCAGCTCGGACCAGCTCAGCGCGCCTTTGAAGATCTCCGCGAGTTCCTCTACACTGACCTGCAAAACCACCCAGAGGTCACCAGGATGGGCCGGGCACCGATGGCGTAGATCACCAATGGCATAGAATGATGATATAGACATGTGGGATAGGAAAAAACAAAAAGGAACTACAACTTGAAAAAAAAACTGGCCAAAGTGCTACTACCAGTTGGCAAAACTTGGTGAGTTTGTGTAACAAGCTTCCTGCGAAAATTCGTATCTCTCTTGCTGTTTTTTCCGTGTAAACAGAACAGCTTTTCAGGTCTCACGTAGAGGCACCTCGCCGTTCCCATCTTTGTCCAGCTGATTAAACAGCCGTCTCAAGATGCCATCCAAAACTGGCTTCTCGAGTGTTGACCAGTCAAATGTGACCTCGGCTGTTAGAGATTGGGAGAAGTCACGTTTTTAGTCGGTCGGGAGCCACGTTTTCACAATCTATGGTAGCCAGGAGGGGGAGAAAAAACAAAGGCTGAAAAGGTTTGATGATGTTTAATGTACCAATATTTTTGAATTCGTTCTCCATCGCCTTCAAACAGAGCTAAAGGCAAGTAAGGTTTTAGAATTGGATTTACTTTTCTGCGGGTTTCCCCCAACCAAAGGTTGATGGCGGAAAACGAAAATGGCCCCGGTGATTTAAAAAAAAAAACGTATAAATTTGCTTATGCCGCTTTCACCTTATCGTTGTTTTTCTTCCTTATCGTTTTGCAGGCTATCTGCACTTATCACAATCAAAGAGGTTTATGCACATGCGGCCGCCATCCAAGAAATCATTCGTTCAGCTTCCATTGACATCGGGCATTCATACCTTTGCTGCAAAAACGCTTCTTGGAGCAAACTCACCGTAGCCACATGTAGCCACAACGTGTTTAGAAGAGGACCTTTTTTTTTAAATGTCTTTAGGTTGGCTGGTTGTCTCCAACGCTGGGGTTGGCATAGGCTGGCTGGTTGATTCAGTCGCTTTGGCTAGCTGGCTGGCTAGCTGAGTTTGTTGTGGTGGCAGGGAG
>Ga0126342_10018406_pt1 | contig 11979 bp, 14 predicted proteins | sample Cyp1metagenome_FD_92528 | JGI IMG/M metagenome (GOLD analysis project Ga0126342, IMG submission 92528) | Coral microbial communities from Lord Howe Island, Old Settlement Bay, Australia - Cyphastrea 1 metagenome | ecosystem: Host-associated > Invertebrates > Cnidaria > Coral ... | reverse complement strand
TTCATTTGTCATGTTGATTCTAAGTTGGTTCCAAACCCAATTGACTCAGTTAACTAGTTCGATACAATAATCATCGATCTATCCCAAGCTTCTCACCCATCGGTTCATTTGCTTGACTCTTCACAACCCATATGCGCAGTCAAATGACAATGTATATATCTGGTTGGTGGTTTCAACCCATCTGAAAATATGAAAATCAGATTGCATCATCATTCATCCCAACTATTGGGGAAAATAAAAAATGTTCCAAACCACCAACCAGTAGTGTGGTTGGAGAAGTATTCGTCTTTCATAGGTTCTCTAACAATATGTTTGCTACAAGTTGCAAGTGGCTACCTCGTGCTCAAACATGGTCCAGGTCGGTCATGCCCCATCCCTTTTCCGCTCAGGTCTCATCCACTGCCGCGGCCACAATGGCGGCAGTGAGCATTGCTGGCTCAGTCAGCGATGAGACGATGGCCTCATGAGAACTGGATGCCATATGCCACATGGATCCACATGGCACATGGCACATGGCTAGGATCATCTAGGATCCAGATCCAGAACGCAGGGACAAAATTCGGATGCCCTCTGAATCCCTCTGATGGCTGGGGTGAAATCCTGGGCAAAGTTGGAACGAAAGTCATCAGCTGCAGGGTCTGTCCATATATGGCGTACGTCCATGCTACCAAGAACCAGCATGAACCAGCACTAGTGTCACCATGTGTCACCGAGTGACCCGCGCCAAACCAACTTCTGAAGGCAAATCTGCAGTGGATGCCGGCAAGGAATCATCTTCCACTCGTCGCGCGCGGCATGCAAGGCTTGCTCGTTCGTATTCGACTTGAGCAGCGCCTGAGATCCGGGTCTCCGAAAAAAACATCCCAGGGCTAGGTCTTCCAACACATTTTCCAAACCACAAGCCAAATGGCAATAGATGGCATCATTGCAGATTTACAAATCAGATGATTTTACTACAAGGTTTGGTATCATCAGGGCCGTGAGAGGCTGGCGGTGTGCATCATTTCACTATGACCCTGAGGTCCCTACAGCCCTGAAATCTCGAGATAATCAATTCGAATAGATTCGAATAGATCATGTTGCACGGTATGTGTTCCAACAAAATCGAAAATACCATGAAATACCATACAAGTAACACTCTGTCAGATCTTCATTCCGTTCAGTGCTCCGATGTCATCAGCTGCAACACCACCTTTGCAAAATAACGCAACAGTTGAATCGAGTCAAACCACTGTGATCCGTACATATCCGTACTAGTATCTTGGGATGTCCTTGACAACATGCAACAACAATTTATAAACATATATAAACCAATATAAACCAATCAGCAAAGTCAAGCGGCTTGGAGGCTGCATCTCACTTTCCTCCTATTTTAAGACCCTTCACAAAGACCCTTCACTTCACAAAGACCCAGCGAATCCAAGTCGCAGGCATCTTCCATCTGACGGTAGTCAATCAAGGTGCGGCTGTCAGAAGCTTCAGCTTCCAACAACAACCTCAGCAACGGCACCTCGACGGATCCCAGAAATCTCCAATGCTCCAATGACCGACCTCTAAATAGTTGGGTCTCCCAATAATAAACCATAAATAACCATAAATAACCATAATAAATCTATGATAAATCTATAATAAATCTATCATAGACCTACCATTTGGATTCCTTGGATCCATTTGGGGATAGTTTGCCACGTGCCATCAGATCGAACCAGTCACTGTTTGGTCGCTGCATCCAGGTGTGGAGAGGCGCAGTTCCATGGAGCCTGGCACCAGACAACATCCACACATCGTACGACCACTAAACGAATTGAAAAAAAAATGAATCACAAGTAGAATCATTATTAGATAACTGTGAAGATCTTCTACAATAACTGTGAATCATTATGAATAACTGTGAATCATTATTAGAAGATCGGACATTACAATAGTTTAGGATATTCTATATAATCATACCCGATCTTCACAATTATTCTAAGGATGTGAAGATCGGAACGATTCAATTCATTATTAGGATATATTAGAATATCTGAAACCGTCTGAAACAGAGGGGTACATATGCCACTACGTGATACTAAAATATATTCCTAAACATATAAACATATATCAACATATATGAACAATGTAAGGAGAGTATTGCGATTGTAGCCCTATGGCCATGCCCCAAGAGTTGGCATTTCTTATGTCTCGAAGGAATGCGCGGAAAATCACCGCAGTGAAGCCCCATGGCATGGGGGCCCACAGAGTTGATCGAGACATCCACGTCTTGGAAGAAGATCGTGAATCGTGAGCCCGCAACACATGCGTTTTTGGTCAGAATGCCCATGTTCAACTCAAGATTCCTACAGCTTCAGTGGCTTGGTATAGAATTGAGGGAATTTGGTGTGGAAGCCATCTGATAGGATTACCATTCCAAAATGATTTCGTTGTTCTTGTTCTCTATCCCCAAGCAACACCGAGTTGTACTTTCATTCTAAGATACTGAATCATGTGTCATGATCCAAGGCTAATCAAGGCTATACAGCTGCTAATCATGATACCCACTTCCAGGATGATCCGGGGCACTTCATGAAACATATATAGAAACATCATCTGGTTGGTGGTGCAATAACCATCTTGAAAAATGATGGAGTTCGTCAATGGGAAGGATGACATCCCATATATTAATATATATTATGGAAAATACAAAAATGTTCCAAACCACCAACCAGTCATGTTTCAACAAATAGCAATGCCACAATGCCACCCCTTCACCATGTCATGCCAGGCGTTTTTGTTGCCTCACCGCTTGCGGCGACGATCCGTGGGTTTGCTCGGGCGCTCAGCAAATAACGCACCACCTGGGGTCGTAATGGTGTTTAATCATCATTAGCAAATAACCATGGTTAAATCATGTTAAATCATGTTAAATCATTATTTCACCTGGTTAAATCTATTCTTGATCCACGTAGAAAGATCACTCAAAACTGAGGAAATGGATGGAAATGGATCAACCGTTGGGATTGGATTGGGGGCTTTAATCAGCAATGATAGCCCGAGGGGAAGAACGTCTATCAAACCATTGTTTTGGGGGGAGCCTGAACTGTCCGTAGTTTCGGAAGCTCCAATTTCGGGCATATTCATATTTTGTTGAATCAGTGCGTTAAGGGGTTCAAAGCAAACTTGCGGTGGTTCAAAGAACGCTTCGCGACCCCCACAGCATATGGAAACGTACCATCAAACCGGAGGATGACCATCAGAACCCAGCTTTTTCAAGACCAAAATCTCCACTTTCAGAGCTATCCCCCACTGATTCCCCAGCTTTGGGGCCTCGCCATGACCGCGCCCGGCGGCGAAGAGTAGGGCCGTGTGTCCCCGTCGGGTGGTGGCATCCAGTTGGGCTTGGTGCTTCAGCAGCGCAGCGCAGAGCGTGGCGCCATCTTTGGGCCGCAGCTGCGCCGCGTAGTGCAAGGGCCTCGGTTTGCGGCAGCATGTGCAGCCAATCGCCCTGAAATAGCTGGCTGGATATGGCTGGGGATCTCAGAGGCTCAGGAGGCCTATATGGCTATATGGCTTCCTGAATGGCTTCATGGTGATTCACTCATGGCAGTCTTCCGATCTCTTTCGTATGGCCGCATAGAAGTGGCACCTTTTGTAAGGATTTGACCGCTATATTCAAGGCAGCAGGCCATGGATTCTGACTTGATGCAGCCCCAAAATTGAACAGCTGGAACCCCAAAAGGTCCACATTTGCTATATTTCTTCCCAAGACATGTTAGCAGTTCTATACTAAATTTTGTAGGTGAAAGTCCTTGAACACATGAGCAAAACCCCTTCCGCCTGGCTCTATGGCGAGAGGGACCGCAGATTTTGCCGAATCGCCATAGAATTGACAGCCAGAGTTGCATGCCCTGGGTTAAGTTACATACTTCATCCAAAGTGTTGGACAAGCGGCATAATAATTATATATGATACTGTATATTGTGGTATAATCATCCCAATGATGCAGACATTATGTTCCGAATGGTTGAACATATGTGGCCATGAGAAAGAACATATAATATATAAGTAGTCTCAGAATGGTTTCGAAACCTCTTGCCCAGGGTTCCCAGGTTGCTCCAGGGGGCGTCTTGCCATTGCTGTTGCCTCCCAAGGACAGCACTGACCATGAGATTTTCATTCACATCCTAGTTGAACATCGTCATTCTCTTTGCCAGGAATTCCTTACCCTTAAGTTAAGGCATGTTAATCAGCAGGAATGTATCGTAATGTGAGTTTCGGAAAGACAAGAACATAAGAAGTGCATCTTGATGAGTTACATGAGTAACCACCTCACATTCGCCCCTACCGACATAATCTTACACTCCTGGCCTTCGTTTATGCGCTTACCTTTAGGGTCTCGGGCGGTGAAACCCTACCAACATTGTATGTCTTACACTCCTGACTTCTTGCCTTGGTATAGAAGCAAGCATAGGAAACCAAAACAGGTCTAGCACTGCTACTGAGAATACACAGACTGGATCAGACTGGTAAGGTGAATGGTCAGCTTCCTACCAGCTCAACCAAGCCTTTGGTAGTACAGTAGGTGCAATTTAATCCCTGAGAAGTTGACAAATGTGGGGCAGAGCCATCGACCATGGAGCCTTTGTGAACAATCTCCTGCCGCTCCTCTGGTGGAAGCTGATCCAAGAATGCCTCGTTGAGCAAGCTGAGTCCAGGACTTTTCCCCCATTTGGTACCAGTCAATGAATATCACCCACAAGAATGGGTATATCATGCTATATCATATCGATCTATCATGATATCATGATCTATCCGTACAGGAGTCCGAAAAACAATAAGATAGGGCCAGTGAAATCAGTTGCAACCAAAGGTGTCATAAGGTGTCTGACTCTGGCCCAGAAGAAAGACGGCCATTGGGGCCTGAAGGCAACCACGTCCTACCCAGCTGCAACGGATCTAGAGATTGTCTTTCCACAAAATGAAAAGTACGTAATCCCCTGCAATCAAAGACAAACAGGTGACAACCAGACTAGCAATTTCTTGGCACTGTCCAAGTGATGGGGGGCTAATCTACTGAACATATTGATTTAATCTTTTCACAAGCTTGGGAAGAAACGCGTTTCTGATATACTCATACTCAACGGACCAGTCAACCTGCAATAACATCAACAAGTCATCTTTGAATCTAAGAGCCTTGAGAAGCCGAGTGAACGGAGTGACTGTCCAGAGTCAAGATGCAATGACATCCTCACATGGGATGCCTTTTCGCGAACACAGTTGCCGCAACTTCCAGGAGGCATCTTCAGAACCTGAGCGAGTCCAATCGCTGGCGCACTAAAAAGTGGCTCCGAGAACCGATGCTGAGACAGCCGGTGGTTTCCTGTCGTGGTCGTTTTACAACATTGCACCGTCAGAAACTCGTTGAATCATTGGGAATCGAACCGCTACCAACAAGACACTTGTTGATTATTGTTGATTTTGAAATTCTGCATGTCTAGGAATCTAGGCCCAGAAAAGAAAGTGAACCCCATCAAATGTGGGATTTGGAGTTGGTCCCAAATTTTGGGACGTCTGTCATGGCCCCTGGTGTCCAGGCTGGAAACTTCATGAGACCTGTTGGACACCTTAAAATGGCCATTTCATCGGGCAAATCATCTTTTCTGCTCCCGGCATGTTCGGGCTTTGCAAACTTATCTAGGTTCCAAGTCATGTATCCTCCCAATGATCATCACCCAATCAATCCGCCGTCATTTCCCCATCCTATTCAAAATGGCAAACGTGTGCTGAGTTGTGATCCACATTTTCAGGACATTGTAGCTACACATAAGAAGCACTGTCTCCCAGCCCCACACCGCAGAGCCGAGACACGCAAGGGCGGCATGTCCGGACACACCGGGCCGCCGAAAAGTGTGAACAAGACTTGAAGCAATACCGAGAAACAAGGTCAACTGTATAACCAATCTTTTCAGGCTGAAACAGATCAAACACATTCAAAACCCTTTTCATTATATTACTGTATAATATTAAGTTTGCACATTCGTCTAAAACCGAGCCACCATCACCTTTTTTGGCTAGTTGATATCCAGATATCCTTTAAAGCACAAGTTCAATCAGCATTTTGAGGACGCGTAGACCACCCCAGCGCGGCATGCAGCTCACCACGAAGAGGTGACTTCGTCGAATGGATTATAAAAAGATCAGGACCTTTGTTATGTTCAATTGATCCAAAAGGACACAAACATATGGATCATATCAAATTACAATATACGCATATGCACATGTTTTTCCCATGTGAAAATACCGGCTACAGAGGAACCTGAGTTTATCTCGCCTATAAATGCATCTGAAAGGGTCTAGACTTGGGAAAGGCCACGTTTTAGGTGGAAAAATCCATTCTTTTCAGTGACAATAAATGCACTTGGACTTGCTTAAGAGACTCCCCAGACATATTTCCAGTGGATTCCCTATGAAGGAGTACTCAATCCGGAACAATGGGCCCAATGGGCAAGGAAAAAATCACCTTCACTGAATCCAGGTGTAACAATGGGCAAGGCATATGCAAATGTTACACGCAAACAGCTGATAGAGACACAACCGCTCTTGGTGCGTCTGATTTCACAAAGGGGGACCTCGACACGGATCCATTTCCTGTAAGTCTCATGAAAACTGCCAGTGCGCGGGGGTACAATCAGTCATTTCTTCAAAGCAGTTGGCTTAATACAATGACAAGCCTGGTGGGTCCACTGCCGCAAGTTGAACATGTTGAACCACAGATTGGATGCCAAACATGCCAAACTTCGAGAAAACCCCAAGCTTTTCTGAGGATTGAGTCTCGCCGTGCAGGCACATCTCGCCGGCTGCAGGCTTCGGCCCCTTGCGGTCCCACGGCAGGACGAGGAAAAACCACGCGGCGCAGTGGTGGAGCCATGTTTGGGTGAACATCCCACCTGGCAACTCGTGGAAACTCATCAAGTAACCATACTTTTGTATCAGTTTTTATAATCACTACCCTTTTAAGATCTTTTAAGGGGTGGCCTACCCAAAATGTAGGCTACATTTTAGACGTGTTTTCTTGGGGGGTGCGTCCAAAATGTCAACTTTTGTTTAAAATCATGTTTCAAAGTACGTTCAAAATGTAAACTGCATGTTACTAGGGTCCCCTGTTTTTTTCAAAAAACCTGAGGGGACCCCAAAGATGATAAAAATGCAAGCTTACATTTTTAAAAAAATGTAAGAAGAGTGAAAAAAACATGTAAAATGATATTCTAAACGTCTCCAAATAGCTGCAGAATTGCAGAAAACATCACGAAAACCAAACGTGTAAACTAAAAGTTTGTAGGACCCCTAAATGCAAGGTACTCCACATACATTCTACACTTTTTGATCATTTCAACATGTAACATAGAGGAAAAAAGGAGGTCCATAATTCCTTGCAAATTACGGGAAAATCCTTGAACCTCCAAATATGTACTGTAAATTTAGATGTTGAAGGTCTTAAAATTTACCTCCCATCTATGGGAATACAATGGAATACAGGTGCAACGGTGTAACTAAGACTGTAGCCATCTCACAACTGAGGTCCATAATTCCTTGCAGAACGTGCTCAAAAGAAAGATGTAAAACTAAAGATAAAATCATGTAACCATCACACACCTGAGATCATTCCTTGCAGACTGTACCCAAAATAGAGGGTAAAGATAAGATAGAATAATGTAACATCATGTAACCATCCTACACCTAAGGTCCATGGTTCCCTGCAGAGTGTGCTCCAAGTAGAGGGTAAAGATAAGATAAAATCATGGAACCATCCTACACCTAAGGTCCATACTTCCCGTGATACATTCAAAAACGGGTGAGGGGTAAGGGTAAAAATCGAAACTTACATTTTGTGTACGTCCTCCCCCTGTTCCCTAGCCCTTGAAAGGGTGGTGTTTTTTATATATTTTTGCAGGGACCCGTTGGCACGTACACGTATGTACACCTACAGTATGCATACATATATTGCCACACGTCCATGCGTGCATTGCCGTCCACATTTACATCGATAACATGGACCGAGGCGCAGTACGTATATGCGGTTACATACACAAACTATTCACAAACTTCTTCACACACGATCGAAGAAAAAGATGCACTTCAAACCAGCGTTCCAAATTCGTCGTGATCCCACAGATGGTATATAGATTGTATGAGCAACGGGTCGTATCAACTTCTGGATCCTCGTGGCAACTCGGGTATCGCCTTGACACCACATGCCTGTGTCTGTGCTATCCTGTGCAATCTTGCGCTGCTGAATGAGCACATTAAATATCGCTGCACTGGCGTTCAAATGCCGAAGGCAACGGCTTGCAAGAGGTATTTCATGCGGGTGGGTCGCCAAAAAGGAAGTCAGCACGGGGATGTCGGCCCCATATTTTGGGGGAGCATCACTCAAGCTGTTTGTTTAAAACCCTGTAGAAATGTTCATCATCTTGTTCCATGACAACAAATCCATACAATCCCAGTTTCCAGTTATTCCCATTTCCGTTGTTGTAAAAAATCAATGCTTCTGAATGTTTTGTCAACCACTAAACCAGTTCTTTCATGTTCTTTCTTGAACAAAAAGGGGATGAGACAAACACACTTGAAGACGCTTGAACACAAGCACTTTGACAGGAACGAAGTCGTGGGATTTTGCAGCTCAGACAGGACACACAGGACACCCGCTGACCATCACTGACCCCCAACCGTTCTGGATTCGTCGCTAAATCGACCTTCCGGAAGGCCGATGCCGCGATGGTGGTGTGTCAAATGAGGTACGCCGAACAGCGTCCGTTCAAATGCCACGTTTCTGCAGGGATTCACCGGTTAGTGATCTGCAGAAACACCACCAACCAAGAGTGAAGACCATTCCAGTGCACCGCGCACTGCACTTAGCATTTTGAGTGAGGAAATGTCAGGAATCATGAATTAGTATGGGATCTCACACCCAATCGGAACTTGGATTCTGGAAATGTGCCATGGTCAATGTCAATCAACAAATATCCTGAACCACCCCTTGAATCACACACTGAAAAGCAAGGATTGAAGTGATGGCTGAAAGGTCCACATGTCAACATATGTCAACTTATAAATTATATATTTAGTTATATAGTTCTTGAGAATGCCTACAAGTTTTAGAAAAAGCTGCCCGGGGAAGAAATAAGCTTCAGTGAAACTTGAATAATTGTTACATAATATGACCTGCTATCTTCAATACATTTGGATCAAAGGTGCTGATCTTGTTGATCCCTCATAGATCCCTCATAGATCCCTCATATTCTACGAGCTCCGCCGCCCGACGCAGAGGTGACTCGTCACTCGTCGTCTTTGCGACCCATGGCTGAGCTCCTTGCAACGAGACCGAGACCTGAACACGACACAACTCCCGACACGACGCACGACGCAACACAGGACACGCGTCTGTTTACACACAACGTGTTCGATTTACCCAGTTGAAATTTCAAGAACCTCCAGTCATCAGTCAAAGGATGTAAGGATGTGAAAGGATGTGAAAGGATGTGAAAGGATGTGAAAGGATGTGAAATGATGTGAAAGGATGTGAAAGGATGTGAAAGGATGTGAAAGGATGTGAAAGGATGTGAAAGGACCCTGCATGATGGGACTTTGAAGTTTTTGATCTTTTTTCATCCTGAGCAGCGCAAAAACGTGGAATTGTCCTTGTCCTGCTGTGCTGCGCCTCATCCACCGAGCACACGCAAATCTTCCAGGGAATTCTCCTGCGGATCTGTTGAAAGCGCGTTTGAAAACACTGTTGAACCCTTGAACCCGCTTTGACTTCAAATATCTTCAAATCTTCTCCAACGACGTTCAACTTGTTCAACTTCAGGGGAAACAATTCTTGTCAGCGTTGCCAAGGTTGCACACTGGGTGGATGCTTTCACCGTCATTTCACTCCATGCCCTGACCCTATGAATTTCACCTGAGGGCCTCCACTATCTGGGCCCAGGTCTCAACTCAGACCCGAGCATCGTCAGACTCTGGTGATGCAATGCGGCTATTTGTATCGATGAAATGCTATGGACCCATGGAATTTGAGCTCATGCGGCGGGCGAGCTTCAAGTGCAATGGAGCCATGGTTCTCTCACCCACCACTGGAATCTGTAGATTTACCACACCCAGAGTACCGGTCTCCTGGCAGTTCTCGAGGCTGCAAGCTGCAGCGCAGGTGCCCCCGACGGCACAGCCCATTAAGGCAGCAGCTCCTGGGAAATGCGGACTGAAACTGCCAAATTTCAAAAGTCCTGCTCTTTGGGTGAAAGTTCAATCAGAAAAGGCACCCATACTTTTGAGGTCTGAAACCTTGGATCAACCCATCAGAATGGTGTCCCGGGTGTCCATTTGCACTTGTAGGTCTTGCCTGTTGGATCTTGCATTTCTAGCAGTTCTTCACAGAGCAAATTTAAAACAGTTTAAGTTTAAATCATTCGCTGCAAAAATTTGGGACGTGACAGTCAAGTTAAAAGTCCAAATACAAAGATTACAAACTTGACACACCAATCCGATCGGAAATGACAACCGCCCAGGAGGCTCCCATCGGCAAGTCCAGATTCGACAGCAAAATCTCCTGGCAGCTCGACAGGAAAAACTGACTGCCCGCCGCCCGCTGACCGTCCACATCCATTAATATACTATAACATGACATGCAGTTGGCGATTGAGGTACCCATACCCAAGAAACCTGTGGGTCAGTGGGGACCCTGTTCGAGGACCTTGGGCAGCTGAAGTCAGTGGTTCAACGAGACTCAATTGAGTGAAGCAAAGATGCAACCACTCGCCACGAAAATATGAGTCATATAGGTCATCTATAGGTCATCCCAAAAAGGTGCCCCCAGCCCTATGTCTCCTGTCCTGCATGGTATGGGCATGGCCACTATGTCTCACTTGTGAAGCTATCAGGGCCGGCGCCCTGGCCACTGCTCGGCCGGTAGCCAGTGGCGCCAGTGACGCCAGTGGCGTCAGCGTTGCAAGGCGCGACGTCAATCTGTCGGAAGATTCATGGACAGCCGGGAGGCTGGTCGGTGATTTTAGATGAACTTGATGGATTTCTCCTAAGCTCTTGGATAATATCCATGTCCATTCCATTTTCTGAAGGGTTGTAGGCCCACTGTGGCAATTGACCCGTGCATAGGCAATGATGCATCGGACAGCTGTAGCACACGCCTAGAAAATGAAGGTACTACGACTTGGTAATATGCCAATGTACTCACAAACGGATGCGAGTGTGCAACTATCCCAAAATCTTCTACCAGCTGGCTCCTTTAGTTTTATGATGTTTTATGTATACCATCCGCGGTGTATGCATGTGTATGCAGAGACTGTAATTCACAATTCATCGGCCATATCAGTCTTTCGACGTCTTCAAAGTTTAAGGTAGAAATCCTCTGTCCCCCAATGACAGGGTCACAACGGGGGTTGCAATAATTACTGTGTTTGCCATGGAGCAGGACCTGGACCAACAGCCACTGAGTTCTGTGGTGATTGCATTATCCTCCCCATGTGCATAATAAAAAGCAAAAAAAAACACAAATCCGGAAACAACAAACAAACAGACAGACAGACAAACAAACAAACAAACAGACAGACAGACAGACAGACAAGCAGACAAACAAACAAACAAACAGACAGACAGACAGACAGACAAGCAGACAAACAAACAAACAACCAACCAACCAACCAACCAACCAACCAACCAACCTACAACCAAAAACCAATGGCCAATGACCAACAACCAACAACCAACAACAACAACGACCAACCACCACCACCAACAACAACAACAACAACCACCACCACCACCACCACCACAACCACAACCACAACCACAACCACAACCAACCACCAACCACAACAACCACAACAACCACAACAACCACAACAACCACAACAACCACAACAACCACAACAACCACAACAACCACAACAACCACAACAACCACCACAACCACCACAACCACCACAACCA
>Ga0126342_10018405_pt1 | contig 11980 bp, 11 predicted proteins | sample Cyp1metagenome_FD_92528 | JGI IMG/M metagenome (GOLD analysis project Ga0126342, IMG submission 92528) | Coral microbial communities from Lord Howe Island, Old Settlement Bay, Australia - Cyphastrea 1 metagenome | ecosystem: Host-associated > Invertebrates > Cnidaria > Coral ... | reverse complement strand
GGATTCAGTCATAATTATGCATGTTATTCGGATATTTTTCATACAGGATTCAGTCATAATTATGCATGTTATTCGGATGTTTTTCATACAGGATTCAGTCATAATTATGCATGTTATTCGGATGTTTTTCATACAGGATTCAGTAATTATGATCCATATGGATTCATATGGATTCATCAGCTCAGTGATTCAGCTGTTCTGCCCATGGGCCAATCCCCATCGAGGGCGATCGATGACGCCGCAGCAGCGGTGCTGAATCTTGGAGAATTTGTCCCATGAAATGAGGACAATTTAATGGGGATAGCATGGGGATAGAATGCCGTAGAAATCACCAATCTTATTTTTTTGGACAGCAATACAGAATCTGAATGATAATGATGATAACTTGTTGGTGGTTTCAAACATGAATTTTATTTTCCATAATATATAGGATAATCCTTCCATTGACTATATCATATTTTTCAGAGGGGTAGGTACACCACCAACCAGGTAATAATAATGATACAGTAATGATAATACTGAAATATCCATGAATGCCGGGAATCATAATGGGATTTGGGCCGAAATCCAGCTTTCTTCCGGAACCGGGAAAGACCAGCAGCGCAGGGCCATGCGGATGACTTGTATCAGTGGTGATATAGCATGATTCGGATTGATTAGGCATAAACTCATAAGGCATCAATAGACATCATTTGACATCATCAATTAATTGTATATGTATACCTGTATATATATACATACACCTACAGTAACAGTTACCATAGATAACTATAGCATGATGTTTCCTGGCAGGTCTTTCGTTTCTTGTTTCATTTATCCGTCATGATCCAAATCGCGACTCACCGGCGAAGTTGATGGGTCAACGCGACACGGTGTCATCATCATGCCATGTTTGATGACGCCATGTCCGCTATACCGTATTTTGGGGGAAGGACTTTTCATAGATCCCAGTAGATCTTTACAAAAACAATAAAAAAAAGGGATCCCCCGAAAAACGGGAAGTCACAAATTTCTATCTTTGGGGTATCCCTATGGAGGCCCACGCGTGTGGGTGACAAACCCAAGGAACTACATCTCCAATGAGCTGAAAATCAACCTGTCGCAGGCTGCAGTTTTTTTGGGCCCCCATAAAACCCAACTCCCATTGGCAAAAGCCAGAACATTGGTATAGGTGCTTATAACATCTTATAACATCTTATAACCTCACAAGATGTCTAGTTCTGTTATTACGACAGTTTTTTGATATCTCTCATTCTTGCTGATTCCTGTAGAAACCCAGTCATGGTACTGATTCATGTCGGCCTGGATCGATTCCCAACAGTAGCAGAAGTAACGGCAGAACCTGCGTCTATATCTATCCGTTCTAATCTGATTCAATTGAATCTAGCCCAATCTAATCTCATTTGATCTAATCTAATGTAATCTTCATCCTGACTTTTCTTACTGTAACTTATCTGTATGTGCCATGATCAAATGTTGGATTATATATCAAAAAGGAACTTTATTATTGCCGAAGGATTCCCAAGTTCTTGGTAGGATGACTCTGCCATTGGGCCAATATTTACTTCAATGTAGACTGACCATGACACGGAACCCGGGTTAAGTTATGTTTGTTTGTTTATGTTTATCCCAGAAAAAAAACTATTTTGATAATGCTTGATATATCTACCACAAAATCCACAAAGCCAACAGTTAAACTGCTGGAATAAACCTACTGAGCCAACTTATACCGTTTGTACCTGGGTTAAACAGCATGCTTACTTACTGGGATCTTAACTTATAGGTATGTATCTAACTTATACTTATCATTGGCATGTTATTATGTATATCCATTGTATATCCTAACTTATACCACAATTTTCATATGACTTTACTTCTTCAATCCTTAATTTCAGGGGATATACTCCCAATTTCTATGGCTTTCTATGGTTTCCTTACGTAGCTCCAGTAGCTGGAATTTGCTGCAGGTCGTTTGGTACGGACGATCCATTGGCAGCGGCCCTGCATTGAGGGCAGTGCATCGCATCACCCAGGAATTGGGCGGCACGTGGCCAGTGTCGGATGAACCATGGATGATGTCGATCACTTCTCCATGAATGTCCCATATGTATTCCATATGTCCGAAGAATTGCTGGATGTCCAGTTCTGGATTTTCCATGGAATTTTCCGATCATTTCCCAGCGATGTCCGACTGGATTTTTGCAGGAGCTCAAGCAGAAGCCCGGTGGCGTGGTGTTGCAGTGCGGCTTCGCCAACTTTCCGGAGGCCGGGGGGGGCACCACCGAGAGTGGCCGTATGGATTTTCGATACTTTGGATGGCCAGTTATAAGTTGGTTAACTTATGAAAAATAGATGCTTAATGGAGATTTTTTTTTCTTATGGATTTTCCATTGGTTTGTTTGTAAACTCCTATCGATGATGGATAAGTTGGTAGATATGATAGAATATGATAGATATGGATTTTCCTATCGATGATGGATAAGTTGGGTATAAACTCATGATTTTCCTATCATTACATCCCCCGAATCGTTCCCCAAACGTTAAGCAAGTTATTGCGCCAACTTAGCTTGCGTGCCTGGGACTCACCCTGGGAATCAACATCCGGTCCAGCTGTATATACCATCCGGGTCCCGTTGGGTTTTGACCCCACCAGCGTTAACTTACTGGTGCGTTTTACGTAGGGAATGGATGGGTTGCTGGGGTTTGCTGGGGTTTGCTGGGATTATTATTGATAGTTAGCCAGTGGATCATTCCCGAAACTTCCCTAAGCACAAGTAAGTTAATGATTGGTTTGTCTGATTGTGGAGTACCCCTAGATCCACTGGTGATCATCAAAAGTGGCCATAAATTGGTGGCATACCCGGCATACCCCATTTCAAGACACACCTTATATGATTCTCTACGGATAGCCAGCATATGATCGTTGATTTTCCTGATAATTTTACCTTATAGAATTATGATTTCCTGTTGATATTATTATCCACTATGATGTCATATCCACAATGATGATTTCCACTATGATTTTCACATTATGATTTCATATCCAATATTATATTTCCAATCCACATATAATTGATTTATGATTTCCGATATCTATGTCATTTCCATATGATGTAATCATATGTAATCCACATAGATAATATCATTTTCCAAATTGTTTTCAATGATCTTGGGTACATTTTCACAGATATTTTCTATTCGATTTGCCGATGATCCATTCTCCCATAGATATTTTCAGGTACCGTCTGGTAATTTAACATAGCCATGGAAAATGGTCCATAGAAATAGAAGTTGATTCACCTCGTAAAAAAATGGCGATTTTCCAGTTCGCAAACTGTTAAATTACCAGAGGGTATATTCCATTTCATCCCCATTGCTAGGTAAATCCCAATGAACGCCTGTTAAATCCCATTAAATCCCTATTAAAACCCATATAAATCACCATTTTCCCATGGTTTTCCCATGGTTTCCCCATGGTTTTTGCTCCACAACCCAGACATTTTCCGCCAAAAAAGGTGGCGGGGCACCTCTTCGGTCGCCTCGCGAAGCGCCTAGTGAGCCGATTGTGGCCCAACGAGGCCACGAGATGGGAGAAATCCATGACTTTCCTATCTATTCTCTATGGGATAATTATCTATGGATCTAGGCCAATCTTACATGGATACTTTAGTCCTCTAGTCTTTTGGTATCAATAGGAATAGCCTATAGCCATTCAACTACCCTCTGGTAAACTAACATAGCTATTGAAAATGGCCATTTATAGTGGATTTTCCCATTGAAAATGATGATTTTCCATAGTTATGTTAGTTATCTATTGACTATCTATGGAAATATTTATAATAGATGGATAATCTATGGATTTTCCTATAGACAATTATATATATTAGGGAATATTATCTATTATTTTATATCTATGGGATAATTATCTATGGATTAAATTGGGACATATTTATGGAACTATTTTTGGATATCTATGGAAATATTTATAATATCTATGGGATATCTATGGAATTATTTTTTTTCATTTATGGATATTGATCCATTATATGGATCCTAGCCTATCATTCTAGGAAATGGATATATGGATACCTATATTTAAGAATTTTTGATATCCATGATAAACATATGGAACATCATATGGATAATATCTATAGAGTGGAAGATCAAAAAACACGGAATACCTATAAAATGGAACATTTTTGGATATCATTAAACAACATGGGATAAACATGGGGAACATCTATGAAGTTTTCGTTCATATGATTTCAATGATCTACATGAATCTACATTGCTTTCCACATCTATGTTAGTTTACCAGCGGGTATCACGTTTTATTTCTTTGTAAGAGAGCTGGGTAGATCAATGTTTATATGTGCCATGACCGATTTCCACATGTGCGAGGGCCAAGTTTCTTGAGTGAGTTGCCCGACGTCGTCAATCCATTATCAGGATTTATATGCCCGTCATAAGGATTCCCATTGTAGGATCGATGACCATATACCATCATATACCATGTTTTGACAATGGCACATATGGGGAATCATCCACAAAATGGCTGGGCGTCGTGGTTATGCTTGGTTCCATTTCAGGAGTTTAATGATGGGTACTCTTAAAAAAATGCCATGGTCAATACATGGTTTGTTTTCCATTGAGAAGGGGATTGGAGATATTTCACTAGCAACACTTGCATATTTCTAGTGGGGAAATGGATACAACTTGACCTCCGTAGAATGGTGAATACCTAGCCAGGTATAGTCTATAGTGATCATAATCATTATAGCCAGTTTTGGAGAAACATCCACACAGTTCCAGTTGTCCTTTTCTTGTCGGCTGGTTGACAAATTGATGAGTTTCCATTAGTCGTTTGTTTGGCAAAAAAATGATGCCAGCCCAACTGTTGATTTCTCACAAAAAGGACATCGTTGTTGACCACGGAAATTCACGGTCCCAGCCCTGGGCACAAGATTTTAGAGATTTTCAGATCCCAGAACTCGATAGTAGATCTTGAAGAAGTGTTAAACATCTTAGGGCCCACCATTAAACATAACATTAAACACGTTAGACGTTTAAGATGCTTAAACAATCTTGCGATATCTTGCGTGTGTACGTCACCTTAGGGCCCAGTGTCACAAGAATTTCTCAACACATAAATGAGGCTTCACAGAGGCACCAAATCACAGTGGTCAACTGAACATTGACCAAAAGCCTGGTTTTTCAGGGTTTTTCCATCGGGGGTAAACAAATACCAACATATGCCATTTTTTTTGGGGGGTTATTAATGAACTGCATAACAAAACACATATCATTTATCATTTATCCTATTACAGAACTGCATCCATGAACAGAACAGCTGGTTCTCAATCAACGCTGGGAGATCCCCAAAGTTCGAGCATTTTTTCGCTATGTATGGATCCAGATAATTTTACCATCCCCTTAAATTTGCCATAAATGGGTTGTATAAACGAGTATAAACTCTATCAATTTTGATGGGTTGTTTATTATTGCGTTACTAAGATTAGAGATTATTTGGAGGATCTTGATACGGTCAGGTCGGAGGATCCTGTTGGGGTCTGACTGGAATTCAACCAGGGTTGGCGTTTGATTTGGGCCGTGTCTGAAGATCGGGTAACAAACATGTTGAGACATGGCAATTTTCATAGGGAACATGATGATTATATAATTTATAATCAATATTGACCAGTGGGTTTAATATTTTTAAGGGTATCTATTTCTTTGCATCCTTTTGGATGGTATGTAGCGATCTGAGAACGGCCGACATGATGGATACCCAAGAATTGCCTTGAATCAGCTTTGGGATTTATGATCAGTTATCTAGTCTTGTCCAAAACAGGAGTATACGGCCAAAATTCCATGCTGAATCAAGTTAATCATCATGTTCCCATGTTGGGTACCCAATTTTCATAGAACTCCAGTGAGCCATGTTGAAAAGATGGATCATATGTATGTATATACATGTATATATATATAAACACTTATAATTACAACATATACACATATATCATATATATGTATATATATATGTATGTATGTAATGTAATGTAATGTAATGTAATGGAATGTAATGCAATGTATTGTATTGTAGTGTAATGTAGTGTAATGTAATGGTATGTAGTGTAATGTAATGTAATGCAATGTATGTATGTAATGTATGGTATGTATGGTATGTATTCATATTGGGATGGTCGCCATCAATCCTTCTGAAGATATTTGGATTGACCTACCTATGATCTACCAGGCCCTGCCTGGAATGACCAGGGGCCACCTTCATCGCCAGGCCATGCTGAAGGAGTTGAATTGCCCTGTGCTGTTGATTCATGGACGTCAGGGGCACCCTGGGGACCCTGGGTACCCCCGGGGCCCTCGGCACGGGTGGAGTTGGATACGGATGGTATGTCATGGTCCGGGTTGGGTATACCCGGCCTGGTAAACATACAAAAAACGAATGGAACATCACCATGTTTAATGGGGAAATCAGGGAAATCCACTATTTCTATGGGCCATTTTCAATAGCTATGTTAGTTTACCAGAGGGCATACCTTTTTGTCACCGGATTTTGCACAATTTTCATCGTCCAATGGATTCATCGTCGATAGATGGGGCATCATCCCTACAAACCACACATGAAATCAATGATTTATACATGGGTAATAAGGGAATCTATTTCTGGTTTACAAATTGGAATGACCTGAACTTTGCCACCAGAAATAGCGGATACGGCCACACAAAAAGTGTCGATCATCATTTTCTCCATTAAAGTGGCCAGAAGTTTGGACCGCGAACAGTTTAACAAGCAAGTTGATGTAGGCAAACCATGGGAAAACCATGGCAAAACATGGAGGTTCAAACTTGGGGATCCTGTGCAGAGCCCTTTTTTTGAAAGCATTACCTTGGGGATGAACATCAGAAACACTGGTGGTGTAAGGGATGAGATCACATATTTGGGATCATAGACTGGGAGTATCGAATATGAGGGGATTATTGTGAATCCATATGATCTTGTCCATAAAATCATGCGTGATGAACATATGATTCTACAGAAGCACATCGAAATTCATGTTGAATCACCATTAAATCCCATTAAAACACCATTAATATATACATAAAAGAGAGATGTGTTGAAAAAATCACGATCATTTGAGAGGAAGCCGCCGGAGCTTCCAGCCATGGATGACACCGAGGTAACGACACCATGATTCCAATCAACCAGAGCGAGAAACTCTGGGAAGCCGTTGCTCAGAAGGCTTGGGGCTGGATCTGGAAGCCTGGAAAATCGCCTTTGGCCCTTTGGGCAATTTGGGCCATTTGGGCCATTTGATCCAATGAATGGAGGGGTTGGAGGGGTTTTAAGATGAAAGTTTAAGCACCAAAAGTGAGGCGTATGGGTTACTGATGGTTACTGCATCATTTTAAACAACTGATATTGAAAGTTAAAGCTGTTAAAGCTATTGACGGGTATGGTAGTTGGGTAGTTGTCACCCCATACTAGTCTGAGTCTAAGAATATCAGGTAGTGGATCGTCGTGGGCCATACGTCCCCCTGGGTGGCAATGAAAAGTCTGAGGTTCATCGTCAGAGAATGTAATTAATGGATTATACCCGGTAAATCTTAGATTGGTTATTCTCAAATGATACATTTTCAAGGCAGATCAGAGTCCCTGACGGTGTGTCTGATTAAAAGGGGATGGACTCCCCAACGGCCCATTTAAACAACATTTGGAAACATGATGATAAACCTGTGGATGGTTTGCCATGGTTTGCCCATCATTTTTCAGACAAACCGATGAATCATCACTTTTTTTTTGTACCATCTGGTTATTTAACATAGCCATGGAAAATCCACCCATTTTTAATAGGTAAACCATCTATAATGGGCCATTTTCCATGGCTATGTTAATCATCACCAGAGGGTAGTTCCACCGAAATCTCGCCATCCCCCCCGAAACGCGCAGGATCTGAGCCATTTTCACACCTGTGACTGCGGCCACAACGACGCTTGGCGAAAATGGGGACATTTTCATCGACGTGGTTCGTGAATGAAGCTGATGTTTGATCTTTTCTTTTCCAGTGACTCCACCATTTGGGAGAACAGCCCTTAGATGGTCTATAAAAAACGGCCAGGAATTTGCGGGTTTCAATAGCTGGCCTTCGTCTCACAATTTTTCAGAGGACTACCACCCACCCAAAACAGGGTACACAGTCTCATCAAAATTTGAATGACACCACAGATCTTGGTTATGCTTTGATAGGAGACCAGCCTGCTTTCGGGTAATTGCCCAGTCTTTATCTTCCATTAAGTCACATTCCTCATGTTGTTGAATCTCCTCGTTTTGGTTTCTTTAAATGTGTATGGATCAAAATTGGCTACAGTATCCGGATAACTAGATGGTTGATATTAGACTAGTTACTGTGGTCCCCTTTGTCTTAAAATTTGGCTAAATCCTAACATAGGGATGGGTCGACTCTTATGACGCGCCCCCATTTGGGGTAACCAAGATCCATAACTACTAGCATCCAGCTGTTTTGATCGTCAAATTCCAGGGTGGGTTCCCGCTTTTTTTCCATACAAGGTGGTGCCCTGCAGTTCTAAGTTGGTTTATAAAGACATCTAAATATGGATATATCTTCCACAAACCCACCAGTTAATCTACCAAACTCAGTTCCAACTTAGCCAAGGATTGGGGGGCACCATGTTGTATCCCCATTGGATATCTTCGCTTGTCATAAGTATATAGATTCCATTAGATCCCATATTCCCATTAGATTACCAGATTTACCCTTGCTCCGCTGCCGCACAGGATTTCAACTTTCGCCGCTGCACATTAAGACCCATCTACGACTTCTTGCTGGGGGCCGGGGAACGCAGATTTTCCGCAGAGGAATCCCAAACACGCGCATAAGAACGGCCTGTAACCAATAACAAAGCTAAGGCATTAATCAACAACAAAGCAGTAGTACCCTCGTCCAAAAGAATTTCTGACTGCTGGGTATGAGGATGGAATTGAATGAACCCTCCTTTGGGTAAAGGTCTAAGATTTGAGGCACTTTGTCGTGCACCCACGACACCAATGATTTTTCTCATTTGATTGTCATTCGAGTGTTTCATTTTACCCGCCTGTAATTTAACGTGGCTATGGAACATCACCATTTTTTATAGGTACATAAATCATCATACATCCTCTGTAAATGGGCAATTTTCCATAGCTATGTTAAATAGCCAGAGGGTAAATCCAGTTTGGGAACCCACAGTTTCCCCCTATCGGTGTCGATTTTAACCAGTCCTCATCTTGTTTCATCTATCTGCCAGAAACCTTCATGCAAGGAACTGTTCTATTTGTGTAGGATAACCCTATTTCAGGATAGACAAGTAATGGATCACTATTCAGGATTTTACCAACAAATCTATCCTTTTTGGTTGACATTTTTATATGTCAACCATGGAAACCGGTTCGATTTCCCATGGGTTTTCCACTGAAAAGATCATCTTTTGAAGGGGTCATGAGTCATGACCATCGATGGAACTGGGAATCTCGTTGAAATCGTTCGTTTAAAACGATCCAAGGAACCTAGTGGTGCCCCATAGTTGAAGAAGTTGGTTTGTTTCACTAACATTTCACTAGGGTTTATGGATGTTTATGGTTATATATATAACTACGTAATGGTGGTATCAACCAACAAACATAGCTGGGGGAGCAGCACCTTGTACAAATCACCTCTTAGCTACTAAAGCTGTCAGGTATTGATCGGATTTTTCTGGCTCACATCACTATCTATTTCGTTTAAGATTAACGTCATATTAATCTCCCTTTTATCAATATCTTTTTGTTGTTTGGTATCTGCAGTATCCCCCTTGGATTTAACATATGATTTCAGATCCTAATTGTTCCACTCGTCAGACGAAGTCGTCACGATCCAGGTTGAAACACAGCGAGAAACACGGCTTTAAAAATCCAATCCTCTCAGGTCATTTCGTCGCAGGGTTTCCCTGCGACCAACTTTCAAATCGACCTCGAAGCCTCGTGCAGAGCGTTGCCTGACGCTGCAAGCTGCGGATGGAGGGGTCGAGAGTCCCATGACTTTGGACTACAAGGAAATATATGTAATTATGTATGGATATATATATATAATATTATGTATATATATATATATTATATATATTATATTATATATATATATTATGTATATATATATATATTATATATATATATGTATCGTAGCTAGTGATCATTTATCATCTATAGTCTATATCATATTCTAATGATATATTTGTAAGTTTGGATGTTTGCCGGAAAATCATCTACTACAGCCGAAGAGAAAACCGGATGTTTTTTTTTTTTGATTTTTGCCGGAAGCTGTGAGCAATGTTCCAGCAAGCCCTGCTGGTTGATGTTGGTTGATGATTAGTGTTGCCCTATCCAACATATTTCCAGGTTTCCCCAAGTTTCGCTTCTCTATCTTGGGGTTGCAATCAGAACGATCACCTCCCAAAGGCTGATTCTTTGTCAGCCCATGAGTGAGGTTATGGAGTTATGGGGCCTAAGGCTAAGGTCTAATTCTTAGAGGATTAACATCTGTGCAGCGGTCAATTTACTTGGGTAAATTGCTATAAATTGCTCAGTGTTTAGGATGGCCATGACCATCCATTTGATGTTTGGATTCCCACAGAATGGGATGGAAGCACGCAAAAGAACGCAAACATGAACAATGGATTAGAATTATGGCAGTGGCAATCATCGCACTAGGATCAGTAGGCAAACCGCTGGTTGACATTTGCGACGCCCTGGCAGTTGTTTCAGACAGGGAATTTCCCGTTCTGAGGCCATGGAGTTGTATCAAAACTCCCTGTGTTGATGATTAGTTTGGGGTTTACACTAAATATATTGGGAACTATCATGGTCAATTCTAGAAATCACCATCAAACCTAGCATTGTAGTGAGTTTTTCCATGTTTTTCCCATGAGAATCTCCATAGATCTCAGGGATCTCAGAATACAAATCCCCATCTTTTTCCAGATTCATCCATTATTTTGCTTGACTTTCCAGTAAACTTGACCTTGCTCGAAACCGCGCTGAAACTGTGGGCATCGGTCCTTGCCCCCAGGTTAGTTCGGCACATTGGGCCCTTACGGACCAGAATTCCGGTGGGCTGACCAAGAGATCTCCCCGGTGTCTGCATGTCTTCATTTGAGAATGGTTAGGACTCACCAGTAACGGTTCGATTCAATACATATCCATCCTATCCTGGTTCCCCACCAATGATGGTTGATTGTTGATTGATGGTTGATCCATTATCTATAATATATATATATGATTAATGGTGAATAATGATGCATAATGGTACTTTTTGGGGTAATCCCATCCCCCTAACATTGAAAACACACTTGTACGGTCCCAAGTACTGCAGTTTCATCCCCTACATCCACCATGGTTTCTGGGGGGTACCGCAAACAATTGAAAAAGTGAGGCAGATGAAAGACACTGATGACAACTCAAAGCTTGGCAAACCATTGTCGTGGGCAAAAAATCATATTGTTGTGTTGGAGTAGATGGGATTGCTGCATTGATTATTTTTGGTGAAGCTTCCCCATTCAATAAAACCCATAAAGTACAGGTATATAGAAGGTGTAATTGTTCCCAATCCATCCCAACCCACACATCAATGTCCAGGAAATCGGATAACATCATATACCCTTTTTGGAATCCAACATGGCCATGGAAAATCCCCAATTCATAGATGATTTCAAAATTAAATGTCCATTTTTTTCGGGAATTTCCCCAAAAATCATGTAACATTGCTGTGGTAAAGATATACTGGTTGGTGGTTTGGAACATGGCTTTTATTTCCCCACATCTTTGTGTGGGGTTCTTGTTTTTGATTCTGTATCCCGGGCTCCGCCTGCTCCTCCGCCTCCTCCTCCGCCCTCCTCCACACTTTGTCCACACACACTTTATCAACATACACTT
>Ga0126342_10018404_pt1 | contig 11981 bp, 20 predicted proteins | sample Cyp1metagenome_FD_92528 | JGI IMG/M metagenome (GOLD analysis project Ga0126342, IMG submission 92528) | Coral microbial communities from Lord Howe Island, Old Settlement Bay, Australia - Cyphastrea 1 metagenome | ecosystem: Host-associated > Invertebrates > Cnidaria > Coral ... | reverse complement strand
TTACACGACATCATGTCAAGTCATTGTGAAAAGGCAGGCACACGTCCTTCAGGTGTGGTCTTTTTTCTTTTTGGTTGTCTGGTGAGGTCAAACATATTGTGCATCTAATTCGTTGGAACTTGGCAGCTGTTTTATGCCCTTGTGGCTGACTTGAACACGGGCCTGTTGTGGCACAATCGCACGAATTCTAGGTCTAGGAACTGAGTCCTGTGTGTGAATTTTCATCCTTTTACTTGAGCTATGTATCCGTGGACTACTCCTCCGACGTCTTGGCCCACTCCACCGCAGCCTCCGACTGCTTCTTCGACGTGGCCACCATCAACGCCGATCGCACATTTGTTTGGACAACCTTCGCCATTGCATCCTACATGGTCTTCTTCGTCCTCACTCATGACGCCTGCTTCAACCACACCATCATTGTCGTTCGCGTCACTGGCTACAGCCCCTCATGCAGTACCAGCTCCACACCTTGTGCCTACGACGACTACACCTTTGGTTCCTGACACCACCATTGTGCACACCGCTCCACCGGCCTTCACTACCCCCACGGCACCAACTGTTCCAACTACATGGCATACTGCTCCAGCTCCATCTCACGCATCGACTACACCACCTACACCTCTACAGAGCTCACCGTACCCACCTCGTACTCTTCATTCTCCACCACTGGCAGCTACAGCTACAGTTCCTCCAGCCGAACTTCGACATCCTGCAGTCAAGGCCGCCCCTGACAAACTACGCCGTTCAACTCCAAAAGCTACACCGGCTTCACTTCCTGCCACACCGCCAGAACCAACGACAGCACCTTCACCGCCCATCTCACCGGAGCTGGCAGCGCTGGGCTCCACTACACAACAACTTGCAGAATCGGTTCGTCTTATTCAAGCTCAACAACAGATGATCCTTGACTCCCAACGCGCTCAGGAACAACGACAACAACTCCTTCACCAGAATTTCCCCACAACTGGTCCTACCCTACCGTCACCATCGCCGACACCGACACCACCTACACCAATGCTTCCACCTGCACCCAAAGCCAGACCTATTGAACCTGAGGCTCCGAATCTCAACACGGTTTCGACTCCGCCAGTTGCCATCCCACATCCACCAACATCGCCATCACGCCGACCACGATCCAGGACTCGAAGATCACGCTCCCGTCGACCATCTACACATTCCCATCACCGACCACCTTCCCTTCATCGTGCGCCTCGTTCTCCTCTTCCTCGACATCGCTCCTCGACCAAACATGACAAAGGTCGCCGAACACCTTCCCCTTACAGACGACGATCACCACCCAGACGACGCTCACCAGCAGATCATCGACGTCATCGGTCTCATCCTCCACCTCGCTCCAGAACTCCTCGTCGCCATTCCCGTGGCCGTGCAATCTTACGACCAGCCGCACGTCCGTCCAATCCAAGCTTCATTCCTACACCTGATGCTGATGACTCTTGGGGCGATTGGAACAACAGCCACTATTCTGCAGACCACCATCGCGGCACCGCTCGACCCAGATCCCCTGTGGGACCACCACCACCTGATCCACCATCAAATCCACCAGCAGAAACAACAGCACCACTTGGAGCCGTGGCCTTCCGTGTACCGGACGGTGACAGTGAAACCTCAGATGCAGCGGAGGCTTTCTCAATTTCCCAATTCGACAAAAATGACATCGAACTCAGTGAACTTGTGGAAGCGGCCAATGATCCACACCGTGTACGATGCCTGACCGAGCTGGACCCAAGTCACACAGTACCTCTCCGCACTACACTGAATCAGCCCGACAAACTCCTCTTCAACAACTTCGTGGATGAGATGTTCAACCAGTTGGCCCAGCCACATCGTACTACCAACAAAGAACTTATATATTCATCAAAGCAAGCCAAGCCACCGTCATCAACATTGCCAAGGCCTTCGCTCAATCCAGATTACTTGACATCGAGTTGGCAAGGAGAACACGGGCCTTTTATGTGGAACCGGAGAACCTGCTGACCATCACGGTGCCAACGGGATTGCCCAAGAAACCGATCTATCGTAGTGAACACGCGGGCACTTACCTGATTTATCACAAAACGAGTTGGGAATCAGTTGCCAAAATCCTTGCTGAAGACTGCATTCGCCCGGCAACTTGGACAAAAAACGAAGCTGGCTATCCGACTCAATACCCATGTTACGGATTCTTCGGCATGTCCTCTGAGATCGCTGACATCGATGACCTACCAGGATATGCAGTCAAGTTATGCACATCCCAGCTCTACAAAATTGGCAAAGGACAAAACCCATCAGGCCTTTTGGCCATTTGTCGCTCCCCAAAATGCATGCGAGCCCTATCTGGAGGAAATGACCAAATTCAACGCTTGTGCAACTTACAAGGGATTGCCAAGGGCAAAGACAATGCAACGGCTATGAACTCTAGTGCTGCATCAATATGTTACGTTGCCTCTACTCATTCGGTTTTCCCTGGGTTGATCACACACACGGCACCGGACACACGTCCACCTATAGTTGCAGCACCAAGTGAACTTCCGGACAACCCACCAGCTGATCGTGAACCACAAGCACGACCCAACCCGGCCACTGATTTACCTGCACCTTCAAACCCACCACCAACCGACTCCACAGCGACAACCGCCCACCACGAGACCACCGACCACGCAGCTCCAGATCATGATCGCAGGCATTGGAACAACAACCAATCTTGGGACGACTCAACGTACACCCATCGAGACCGTCGTTCATCCTACCGTGAAGGTCACTCTCGAGACCATCATCGCGAAGGCTATACTCGATCCCGCTCTTCGGCATACAACTCCTCCAGATCTCGCTGGTAAGCACTACATCACTGCGGAGTACCTTGCAATCTGACGAGTACCCCAAGAAAGCGACCCAGTGAGCCTAGTGGCCCCGACCGATTCTTTTGGAGTAACAATGCTTCTCCCGACATTCGGTATTTGATGCCACTTCTTCCGTCAAAACGTATATGACCTGCTGCCTGCACACCGTCTCCGTTTCGGTTTCACCTGCTGTTTCACACAAACCTGGTCATGTCATATCATGTTTCACACATTTCAGGCCGTGCGGCCTCTCGGTATCACCTTCTCACCCCTACCGCAGATTTCAGTTGGCTTATTGCGATTATTGCGACCTATTATTCCGTGGCTTTTTTCTACATCATGGCGTCCCAAGACCTGATCTCTCAGTTTAGCCAAGACACGAATGCTATCCCTGCTTCACAACCTGATCGTTCGCGCACACCCCATCGACCTCAACATGGCTGGCACCAGACAGTACCTACGTTTCGCGGACCGATGCACTTTGCAATGACGACCCCTCGTCCTTTTTGGCATCCTGCTGGCATACCTCCTCCACCACCGACGTCCACATCGTTCTCATCACGCCCAACATGGACTCAGCCCACACCACCTTTCCCACCTACACCGCCGACGCTCTCTCAACAACCTCTCAACCACGCCAATCTCACACCTCAACGACATCCTCTTGCCCCGAGATCGCCGAGACCTATGTCATCCCCTGGAGGAAGCTCTGCCATCAATGAAGGCTACACCTGTCGCCCCATTGAAATCCCACTGGTTGACCAATGGAAACCTGACGTTGACTTCCATGACTCCAACAAGATCAATGGGTTGGATTTCCCTTCCAGGATCCGCCAAAGCCGATTTTCCAGCTACAAAGACATTGAAGGTATGGATCCTTTGCAAGTCCCACTCTGGAAGTTCTTGTACCAAGGCTTACACAACACATGGCTTCGCCGTGTTGCCTACGGAAGAGAAACCTTCGTCCTTCCATTTGACAACATAGGCACCACAGTATTTGTCGCCGAATTGGTCTCGCAACTACGCACCCGGAATGTGGACTTGGACAAGTTGGCTACTTTCAGATCACGTTCGGCTGGCCAATGTGTGAACCAAAAGGAAGCTACCCAGAACATGGCCAAAGAAGTCGCCCAGCTGCTCCAATCTTGGCTTCCAGCTCAACCCTCCGCGGACGTGGCCAGCCAGCAGCGCATTCTTGAATTAGAAGCTGAATTGGCGAAGATGAAATCGGACACCGGCACGTCACAACCCAATGCACCGGAAGGTTCTACACCTGCTACGACACCGATTGGACGTGCACTACAAGGACAACCGGCGGCCTCCACATCGTTTGACCCTTCGTCTCTACTGATCTCCCCGGGATCTGTCAACTCATGGCTCGTGGACAACCAACCTTCGTCGCTGACCGAGACCCAGTACAAGAAATGGTTAAAAGACCTGAAGCTGCCCCAGCCGAAGCAAGACACGTTGGAAAAGCACTTGGAAAAGGTCAAAGAATGGTGGCAAAACCAACCTGATGATGCCTCCAAAACCATCCAACGTGCCAGCGTTGCTATGGGTATTGACCCCTGCAAACACAAAGGGGCGACGACTGACGAAATTGTCCTCAAGGTCATGACTGTGGCGTTATTGATGCACTCCTGACTAGCTTTGTATCTGAAATCACCAGGCTCAAAAGCAGCCGAAATCGTACGAACTTTGGCCGTGGCACATTCCTGTATTCTTTCTTTGGCTTTGTTGACTCCTTTCACTTTGTCTCCTTCTGTTGATGTCTTTTGTCTCCTTCTGTTGATGTCTTTTTTGCTTTTCGGATGATCCAAACTGCATTGATGGGCCAATATGTGTTATTACATCCACGAGCCAATTCGAAACTACAGGCCTTGCTGAGAGGCACCCCGATGCAGCGCATTTTCTTTTGCACGTCGTGGGACGACTTACACGTCGCCCTCCAATGTTTCAACCACCCTCAAGCGGTGTACTTACGATTTTGCCATATTGCCAATTTCCAACCAAAGTTTTATGTGGGCTCCACTTCTTCTTTTGTTTTGGACCGTGAACATTCGCGCTATCGGAAATTCCTGCAAGTGCAACAGAACAAATTCGTCTTGGCCGAAGTGGCCTTACGGTTTTGGTGCAGATTTGACAATTTCTGGATGTGGTCTGTTTTTCCGATCTACACCAATAAATCCAACTTTTGGGCTTTGGAACAAGCCTTAATTCAACTGTGGCAACCTCGCTTGAATACTCCGTTTATTTACCAGTTTTTCAATTGCCGAAAGGGACTCATTTCGCGGACCAAGTTTTCCAATTCGCGGCAGTTTGGAGCATTTTCTCTGTGGCGAAAACTCCGCTGGCAATCGACACCGCAACATGTCCGACGAGCTCTTCACAGTCCTCTCTTCCACCGACGAGTACAACTTTGGGAAATTATCCAGGATTTGGGCAGCAACTCCATCCGACGCTTCCACATGGAAAAGAGACTCAGATCAAATGAAACTGGCGCCCAAGGATGCTATTTCATTCGACGCCTGGCCAACAACCTTGGAGAACCTCAACGTTCTTATGCGATCAATGCCATCGACCGAGCTCTGACCTTCTGGAAAGCCAAACGAGTACAAAAACCCGTTCCTCTTCGAGCACCCTGGCTGCTGGCCCCCAACTGGACTCGTGATCTCCGACAGCTGCTCAGCACCCACGTCCACGGCACCAAACACTACAACACTACCTTACAGACTCCATCCACCGGTATTGTATTTACCAAGTTCCCGTCGGTCATGGACAGTTTGTGCAACCACAAAGAAGCAGCCACAAAGTGGGCTGACGGTGAGACTCCAAAATGTGCATATGTGGCCCTACGACAACATGCAAGCCATCCTCATCAACCTGATCAACACCTGGTCCTCGATGGAGATAGCCTACACTTCGCCGATGCACCTTCTACATCCATTGCTACGGGCTCACTTCAGAACAAAATCCTCCCACCATCCAAAGAAATCTATACATCCCTTCGTTTGGCCTTGCGGTCATGGACTACCAGGAACTCACTCCCTTCATTACCAAAGACATATCTCGATGTACTCTGGCAACGATCCATTCACTCCCACTACATAGCCCTCCACAACCACATCACACACAAGGACATCGTACGCTTCAAACAGCTCTTCCCGGATGCCATCTTTCACAATGAAGACAAACGAGCTACATCCTTGCGGATCTATTGTCCGGTGATCTATTTTCAGTGCCTCACCAAGACCTTCGCCGACCCGTTAGTATTTCGCAAATTGGAGGACAACCCAAACGACATCATCGAGAAGACCATCGCCGAGATCACCAAGCAATTCGGCAAGTCATACCCATGGGCCCTTGGTGCTGGCCGCGACCTACCGAACGCCTACGTCCTACCAAAACGCAAAAAACAGTTCCTGGCTGGACGACCAATCGTTAGCTTCTTTACAGCACCTTTCCGACCTATGTTGAACTGCATCGCCAAGATGATTTACAACCTATTACCTCAAGCGTTTCCCCACAACTTGGCAAAAGGAGATGTCTTCGACCTCATCAAGCTCCTCAAGAACACAGATTTTGACACTCTCCCTACTCCACGCATACACAATCAAGACCTCGCTGGCTTCTTCACGAGCATCGACACTGACCGGTTCATCGACAGCTGGCGACTTACTTTGCAATTTCTCTCGACCCTCATGAGCACCGACCCAGATGAAATCATCTCAGTGAGGCAACTCCTGGAAACACCACAGGCGATGTTGTTAAAGGCCGTACATGTCGTACACTGAATGTGACCAGGAAGATCTTCATTCGTGACATTGAACGCATCATCCTGATGTCCTTGAAGATGACCCAATTTTCCATCGGCACCTCAGTCTACGAACAAATTCGAGGCTCCCCCATGGGCTCCCCTCTGAGCCCTGCGTTGTGCATGATGGTCGTCGCTCTTTCGGAGGAAATCTGGTACCGAACCTACCGCACCACCCTGACCACCATGGACCTTTCAGCTCGTCTACTTCGTTATGTTGACAACCGACTGTGCCTTGCAGATCCTTCCTGGGACTACGACATTTGCTTTGCCAACTTTCTGCACCCGGAGTTCTATGGCCATCCGATCATCTTGGAAACGGAACCGGATCAGGAGTTCCTGGGCTTTTGCATTGAGTTCGAACCTTTCGCACTACGCTACAGCCCCCCACGTGACTTCAACCAGGTCATGGCACCATTCTCTGCATCACCTCTGGCGGTGCAACTATCAGGCTTCGTCTCACGACTCTTTTTGGTCGCCAAATGTGCGCACCCTGCCCAGGAACGGACTCGAGGTTTTGCCGCATTGCATCGCCTGTACAGAGCAGCAGGTTTCTGCGAATCCGATTTAACTGCCGCTGCCAAACCTATTCGCCGATATCTACACACCTCTTCACTGTGGTAAAATCAGTTGCAGCTCCGAGGTTATCGCTTCTCTGTCTCACGTTTCACTTCCACGTTGACGTATCACCTTTTGCAGTCAAAGCCATGTTTCACCGAATTTTTGTCAACGACATTCCAGCTGGTTCACCCTCAAATCCGTTCCCATTTGCACTGTCGGACTCTTCCAGCTTTGCGCGATGGCTTCTTCATCTCCTACAACGTCAATTCCGATTCAAGAACCGGTTTTTCTTCAATTTCTTCACGATGTACACCATGCGTATCTTCTACTACATCGAGCAATGGCCTTACTCCCACCAACACTCATTCCCAACATTGAACCAACACCTCTACCCAGCACAGACGTATGGAACCAACCTGAAGGCCTTCGACCGCATTACTCTGACCAGACCAATGCCTTCATTGACGCAGTCCACGTCCCTTCGCCTGACATCGCTGAGGAAGATGGATGAGTTGTTGGAACCTAATCTTCCAGAACCACATCAACACGTTGCTGCCCCTCCACCTGACGCCCTTCCAGATCCATCGAAGCTCTCAACCACCGCATCGACACCTCCGAAACGCAAACAGAATGCCAAAGCTACTCCCAAGGCACCTGCAAAACGTCGTCGCCGTCCCGAACAATCGAGATCCCGCTCCTCGAGCCCGTTGTCGACGTGGACTTTCGAAGACAAACAAAAACTTCGTACCTTGAAGGCTGATGAGAAATCCCGATTTTCGTGGCGTGTGATCTCGACCAAGATGGGCAAATCTGAAGCTGACGTTCGCTCAATGTGGAACAAGATCAAAGACAGACTTGGTTGATTACCTGCGATGTGAAAATGGCAAAAAAGGATTTACCGCTGTAACGTTTCACCACCTTCGACATACAGCTGCATATGTCTCACCATTTCATGTTGCGACTGTAAGGTTTCACCCTCCTACCACTTTGTTACCACTGTCTCACCCATCCTTGCACCGTTGATCAACTTGAACCTTTTGAAATGTTATTTTACACACGCCTCAAGCTATTTTATTATGTCTCTACGCACCCACCTGGATCGATATTGTTAGCAGCGAGCCATGGCCAACGACCACATCTCGCCTACCAGACGATCACGCTCTCCGAACAGAGCACCTTCCTCCGCCACGGGAACTTCGCCATTCCAGCGTCCACCGGGCTGGACACCTCCGTCTACTACACCCCATCGACCGGTTATCCTACAATTGGATTTGAAACCTATGCAACAACTTGCAGCCAGAAACCCGTACTTCAACATCTTGGCCCCCAAGGTCGCAGGCAACCTCTCCACGGAAACATATGACAGCCTTTTCCAGACCTTCAAGGTGATCTACCCGGACTACGCCCAGTCATTTTGTTTCAGACTTGAAAACTGTGGTGACGGATACAATCTTGCAACGATGGTCGATACACCTGCAAGCCTCCGACTTCTACATGATGATAGATACGGATCAAGGAGCCCAGATGCTTGATGATCTTCCCCATTCTCTTTTGGACATCTTGAACTGGTATTATCCTTCCTGGAAGACTCACCAACACCTCGATGCCTTCACGCCTCGCGAGTGTGCACCTCTTGTGGTGACACCCCATCCAGATCCGCAGGATACGGGCTTTGCTGTACACATTCAAGTGATTCCTCGAGGGCATCCATTCGTCACGGCAACGCGATATACAAAGAATGCCACTTGAATTTCAAGACACCCAATTGTCAACTCAGAAAAGGAAAGGCAAAAGGGAACGCTCGTGGAAATATTCGGGCTTTTCCGCTGATCATCATTCTTACCAAATTTCTTCATGTTGACTCCTTGTTCTATTGAATGTCACCGTAAATACTCCTCCCTTTGATGTTCTTTCAAACTTTATTGTGGACCTCCCTTTGGCAAATTTCGGCTTTAGTTTGCTTTCGACCTTATATTCATTGCTTCTTTACATGGCGAACCACTCGACCGATGGCCTACCCCGGATGCTCCCAGCACCTTCTTCGATGACCTTGACCAATACCACTGGCCCACATTTACCACCTGATGATCCAACCTCGGCATCGTACATTCCCCGGGCGGCCAGGATGATTCCAACTTCTACAACCGTCCACACTATTTTCATCAAGAAGCTCAGCTACCCCTTCACTTCTCGGCCTGATGAACTTTGGATCGTGGAACGGACAGCAGATGGCAGAGAAACTTGGAAGCCAGTGGAAACGTTTTTGGAAAACATGCACCTCACGCGTGACCGTGCTACATCACGCACTACAGCCAACAATTGGCGCCAGTACTACGACATACCCATCCAATCATCCTCTTCCTCTATGGCAACATCTTTTCCGGTTCTCCCACATCCTGAACATTCCAACGTCCGTGTCTCACAACCGTTTGATGCCATACCGGATCAACTACACATTCTCCAATCTTGCTGGGGACGCTCTGCTCAACATCACTCACAGGGTACCACTATTTCTTTATCTTGGCCACCATGGAGATCTACACCACCGTCCTCACCATCAACAACACTTCACCGGACCCTACACTCGAACAACCCTACTACACCTGGACATCACCCTCACCGACCAGTACCAACTGACGAACCGGGCCCTATGGATATGTCTGACTCCAGCGTGTAACGCACCACTCCGCTTTGCGACAGTAAAGAAGACCGACTATATGGGATTTTATTGGGTATTCAACGTGGTGCAATTTTTCCTTCAACTATTTTCACGTTATTCTTCACTGCCCTTTGGTAACTTTTTAACTATGCAGCTTGGGCTCAACCTTCTTAGTTCGACGCCATGGCTCCTTCCTCTCGTCCTCATCCATATCGCGCTACATCCACGGTGAACACACCTGAAGGCCCTAGAACTTCGGCATGGCTTGCTGGACACGGAGGCCTTCCTGGCGACTGGGACCCTCCTCCACCCAGACCCGTCTTGGTCCTAGTGGATTACTCCCCTTTACGAGAACTGACACATCGCAGCCAACCTGATCATGCCCTATACAGTGCTCTTGCCAGTTCAAATTTCAGAAACGTTAGTGCTGGAGAACTTGAGGCTCTTTTCACCTGGGCACGTCTATTTGAACCAGTCGAAGCAGGCATTTTCCCTCTTCGAGATCTTCGCACCGCATTGACAACGAGATTACGCACCCAATGGGACATCCACATGGTACCTTCGGATTTGGAACTTCGCTACGGTGATCTTGAAGGAGATGTTTTCCAAGTACCAATCGATTGGACCATCATGCAGCTTTTGGAGGAATACCGACCTGAATGGCGCATCCGGCAGTACAATTACATCGAATCTACCTTGCTTGTACCTGGTTCTTCACAGCCTTTCGTATTGCGACTTTGTTGCCACAAAGTCCGTCAAGGTATCATCCTACCATAACTTCATTCGAAGCCAGACCGGGAAAAGAAACGACCAGATTGCGGACAGTGACAATATGATTTCATCACTATCTTGATAAGCCTCTGAGTGAAAACATGTTTTGTCGTGTATTCACCTCCTCTTTCTTTTCATGACCTCGCCAACGTTGGTACATCGTTTATTTATTTATAGCTTGTTCATTGATCCTGACTGGCCCTTATTGTTCCCTCAGCTTTCGGTTTTCTCACTTCCTTAGCGTGACCGTTTCACCCATGGAGAACAAGCGCGACGCATCGGTAGCTGGCTTGGGATGGCCTTCGACTCCGAACCGTGGAAACCCAGTTACACATCCTGATGCAAGTACTATTGACGCTCCTGCTCATACGACCTCGACCCCTTCGGCATCTTTGGAAGCGGTGACTACACCCAATGACCCAGGCACTTCGACGCCAATGGACACATACTCAGCTCCACCTCAACCGGCTGTACCTTTCCCGACACAAGATGGCTCAACTTACATGGCTCTTCATCACGCGCGTTTCACATCACGAGTGGTCCATCAGATTCACTTCAAGATCTTTACTCACTCCAACAATACCAGGGAGTTATTCATCGAAGAGATTCCAGCATCAGGAATTTCCAAATGTCGTGATCCCGAACACTATTTCTACGGTCTTTCTGGCAACTGGGAGTGGTCTTTACGGACAGCGGACTATTGGCGCCATCATTTTGAGCTCCCTCTACTACATGGACATAGTCCCTTCCACAATGTTCCCATCGACCCGATCTCTCCTTCTGAGGCACCTGACCTGACCACGAAGATTCGAGATTTAGCCAAACAACTTTCAGACACTTTGACGGCTGCTACGGCATCTGGGGAAATCAACGAAACGTGGAGGATGGTTGATCGCATGAGCTTCCACGACCCGATCCAGATACTTCAAATGGAAGCGAATTTCCCTTCTGAGTGAAATGAGCATAACCTTGTATACTAGCACCCGGTAGGTTCACTCTGACTGGTGTATTGCCGACCCCGCCCGCGAAGCTCTTCCAAAATCAAACCTCGCTATATGCGAGGTGTGTGTGTGTAACATCTGAACAGATGTAAAACTTCTTATTGAATGTTGCTTTATTTGCAGGGGGGTGCAGAGCACAGTGGAGACTGCACCCAACGAAGCTATCCACTTGGGCTGGAAGCAGAGTCTGATCAACTCTGTGTACCTGCAGAATTTGGTTTGAACTGTTGAACAAGCTGTCTTGTTGCTGCACTGTTGTCGCAATCTGGAATCAATTTTGGTCATTTACGATTTGTTTCGCTGCATCAGAACCTTCCTCTGAGCAAGGACGTAGAAAG
>Ga0126342_10018403_pt1 | contig 11981 bp, 12 predicted proteins | sample Cyp1metagenome_FD_92528 | JGI IMG/M metagenome (GOLD analysis project Ga0126342, IMG submission 92528) | Coral microbial communities from Lord Howe Island, Old Settlement Bay, Australia - Cyphastrea 1 metagenome | ecosystem: Host-associated > Invertebrates > Cnidaria > Coral ... | reverse complement strand
GACGTCAGTTGTGCATGTGACGCAAGTTAACATGAACGTTAACATCCCCACCCCACCCCAACCCAGTGACGTGACATCAGTTCTGCATGCATCAATTTCAAGAGCAACTTGCCTCCAAACAGCAAAAATGGCAAAAACGCAGGGGTCGTTAATGGCGCCGTAGGCTTTAAGCTACCAAAACCTCAACGGTTAGGATTCGGGGAATCAGCCCACATGACTCTATCTCAGGCTTGCGAATTATGATGATACTTCGGCCAGATATGTCCAAGAAATTAGATCAAGAATCCCGCATGCAGATTTAGCCACAAACACATGGTTGGAAAAAGACATCTCTGTCGTCATACCTGAGATTAAATTACCAGGCAGTGGATTTTTCTGAGCCCTGGCAAGTGGAACACCATTCTGATATTACACTTGTTTGAGCGGGGTAGGAACCCGAAGGACTGGTCTTGGGGCTGGATGCATTTTTCTTTTTGCGCATAGACAGTATGACGGACAGTATTTTGGATGTATGGGTGATGAGGGCGGAAAATGGATGCCAGACTGATGATTTGGCACTCAGGCGAGCATATCCCAATTGCTGAAGACAACCAATCCAGTGTTCCAGATGTCCCCAAGGTGTATGTTGTCAATCTGTCATGGCATACAGTTCTATATATGTTCAGAATCATAAGAGGAATCAAGGTGCAATGTTCATGATATAGAATAGTCATACGATACGATGAAGAAGAAGAAGAAGAAGCAGCAACCCAGCAACAACAACAACAACGACAACAACAACGACAACGACAACAACAACGGCAACAGCAACAACACCAAACACAAAAACAAGAACAGCAACCATATATCACTATAAATATATATATATATATATATTATGCATTTAAACTTGTCAAATTGTTCTCTGAATTTATCGCATAGAGTGCGAGTATGTAGAAACAAGCAGTCAACTAGTTGCAGACAGTTCCATACGAGAACAACGTGATTGTTTTGTCCGCCCTACCTATAAACTCATGACCCACGTCTTTCTGGTACGGGTGGTATCCCGCGCACAAATATCACCCCAAATATTTCTGAGCCGATTCCAGATCTTAGGTTTTTGTTGCCCATTCTGCGAGTGCTGCCGTTTGCGCAGGATTTGAAGACCTCGATCGAACTTCGGGTGGATCCGGAAGGAACGTTGTTTCCGGACCATTTTGGGTCCTGGCACCTGGAGGTACTGAAAAAGCCATCCACCATCCTTTAGGAGAGGTATCCTTAAGAAAGATAGAATTGGGCATGCCATTCATTAAAAATAGGGGCGGCATATCCCACTACAACGATATTCACATTTCCACGAAAGCGGGAGATGTTCTAGCATGTTCTAGCCAACATGTTTGGTGATCTTCCTGGTGGTTTTCCTGGTGCCATCTCTGCGCCCCGTTTGCAGGAAATCCTGTTCTTCCATCCTTGCAGCCGCAACCCGATCTGCTTCCTGGTTGCAATGCGGAAGTCTTCTGGGTTTTAGCCCTGATCATTTGGGGACGGACTTTGGGGAACGCACTGCTAGAAAATAAGATATATCACGATCACGATAGGCGGCCATATTGGAACCGTCCATTGTTTGATGCTCACTGCTAGATTTGCTGGGCTGTAGTTGTAGGAGAAACGGCATCATTGTCATTGAAATTTCGTCAGTATACCCTTGCATGTTTAATGTTGCCCAACGAATTTTTATTGAAGGACTTGACACACGCACCTACATAAGTGAGGTTTGGCCAGTTATTTATCATGAGCTTAGCATGACCTGTTCATATCCCCACATCACACCGCCACCGGACGTCCCTGATTTTTTTGTCCAGCATCAGCTTTGAATTTTGAGACATGCGGTCAAGTGTCCAGGCGCTGGCGCATGTCCTGGAGATGTATTCCTTCTGTTTCCACTTTCAACGAATGAATTTTCAAACAGATGGCAGACGCCCACTGCTTTCGAATGGCCCCAATCAACTCCTGGACAACACCCCCCAATTTTGCGTATAGTTTAATCAAGTTTAATCGCTTGGCACCTTCAATCGCCTGCGCCATGGAGCACCTAACCTCTAGGGTAGGCAATCAACCATCGCTAAGCACATGAATAAGTGCACAGCAACTTGGTTCTGCAATGGTCCTGTATTTTCCTTTTGATTAATCCGCAATATGGGATATCTATTGGGTATACACTTACATGATAGAATGTATATGCGCGCTTGCCTTCTGAGGTAAATCCAAGAAAAAGTGGAGTGGCTCAATACCTCGCCACCACAGGGGGAAGTATAGGATCCAGTCCTCAATGGCCTCTCAGGTTCCCTGTCCATGGCACGTGGTAATGATGACTATGGTTGTAGCCCGCATAATGACGATTTAAACGAGGGTGTATTATGGAACAAAAGAATTAGTTGGTATTCTTTGATTAACCCTAGGCTAGAGATTGCCAGCTTGTTGCCAAAGCTTCTTTACCATGAATAATCAGGATTGATCTCACCATTAGTGTCTGCTGCCTCTTTTCTCCGGCGTGTTGTATACATAGCCTGTTCTTGTTGGTGAGTTGCCCTCTGGGAATCTACCCATTTTAATGAAGGTAACGAAATTCCTTTCACCAATCAATTTCAAGGCAGCAGCCATGTTTGGCGAAGGTAAACCCACAATCCTCGGAATCCTTATCCAACGGGTTGAGGAACATCCTCCAGGTCCTTCGATCGGAAGATCCTCCGGGCTTACATCATGCAGCCAGGCATGGAGACCTTTCGACCACAGAAATCCATGTCCTCGCCGCTTGGTACGGAGGATTCATGGGATCTTTCCTGAACCAAGGGTGGCATTGCTACGCACCAGTTTGCACATCAAGTGCTGTGATGATCACCGGTGTTAGGATCGACTGCACCCAGATGATAGAGATATTCCTGAGTTTGATGGTCATGGATGATTCGTGAAATCAGTAAGCGGATTGTTGGGGGTGCCACCCAATGCCACACCATTTCATTACTTTACGAATTGTACAGGACTTGCCAAAGCTATGAAGAATCATCGTTTGCTGCTCGGGAAGGACTTTCGATAAACATCCCCTAAGCGGATTGAAAACGTATCCCAGTTGTATACCTATGATATTTACTTCCCAGCCATGTAATGTGATGTGTAAATATGTATGTATAACGATGTGTCATGATTTGTTTTATTATCTTGCATTATTGTTATGCTATTGTTATGCTATTGTTATAGTTATGCTTTTGGTATGCTGATGTATTGTTATTGCTACGTTAAGGTATTTTATGTTTGTTTTGTTGTGTTGTGTTCTGAAATGTATGGAGATACATGTGGGCGTATTACCACATTTCGCAATACACACATGTCGCATGTGTAGCCTACCCCATTCCATCTGGATTTAAGTAAACTGTCCGCTCTTAGAATTCCCACAAATTCGGGGACAATCCTAAGGCCCAGCCTGTCGCGGGTTTCTCAGCCGCAGAGAGATCCTGCTGGGTGAGATGGCATTGGGTTGGATTTACTCTAGGAATCAAATCTGGGCGCGCTGGAGGATGTCACGTCTACATTAACAGATTATTGTCCGATCAAAATCAAAAAGACCTCGTTCTCTCTTTAGTTCCGGTGCTGCCCCTGACAATAAGGCTGCATCCTCCATTGGTAAAGAAACATGGAACATGTAAAAAACTGGCCAAGCCATTGATGTGGGGACAGCAAGGTCTGAAACAGTCAAATGTTTTTTCTGCGGCAGGACCACTGCCCACGTTTTCCTTCTCAAAGTGTCCATGGACACCGAAAGATCCCGAACGACGGGTTTGAAGTATGCAAAGCCATGTCGCTTTTGACCAATTTCGACCCAAAACCACATGACCAGCTTGGGCCCCAAGTGACCATCTCCTGGTGGCTTACATAGATGCTTCTAAGGCATCGAGCACCAACATGGTGGCCCCTCGGATGAGTTCAGGGATAGAGCCTAAAAGAGTTTTCAACGCCATTGGTTGTGGGACACTTGTTGGATGCGTTTGGGATGTTATTCGCATGCTCTTTGTATGTGTTTCCAAATGGGCTACATGTCACCAAGTCCTTGACCACCACAAACCAGCATGAAATTTCTTCACCATGGTCGTTTAAACATATAAACAAGAGCTGACAGAGAAACAAACGCTTCTGGCACTTTCCACGCTCACATGACCAAAATTGTTGGGGCCAAAGTAGCTGGGGTGGTTTGGACTTGGACCACAGTGAAAGCCGTGCATTTTTTCTTGCCCAACATGTCAGCGTAACACGTAAGGGCCGTAGCAAACAGATGAAAGCATACACAATTTGACGAAAGAGTTTGGGGCCCCCGGGTTGTCATGGTTCGCTTGATGCGCATCCTACTTAATAGTTGTTGGCTGTAAGCATGGCTATGGCTATGGATTTTAAACCAGTTGCAACTGGGACAGCTCCAGTTTGGGTGACTTTTGACGCCGTTTATAAGGTACATCCAATCAAGTTGCATTTGGGAGGCCTCTTCTGTTTTTGTGTTTTCCATCACTTGAATAAAGAATTTACAATGGTTGGTTTCGTCAGAAGGTTATATGGTCGGATTGGTTTAAACTGTATGTATTCTGGTTCCCATCCCAATTGTTTGCTTGCTTTGGAATTCCAATGTCATCGGGTAATAATTCTTAACGCAATAAGTGTTTTTGTTGTGTCATACCCGCTGCCAACTGCTGACACGAGCCACCTTGCACAATCTGCGCTCTGAGGTTCGATATACCTGTCATAGGGCCGGTGTGAGTTCCATCGTGGCCTCTTGGTCGCAGGGGCAACTGGAATAGGGACATCTTGCAGGTCTTCTCATCCGAAAGTTTGCACAAGGATACGGCTTGGATCAAAATACTTACACGAAATTGCGATTTAGTAAACCAAATTAATTCTGATTAATTATTCAAACCAACAAATGGATTTTACCACCCAAACATTTAACAACAAAGAACGTGGAAACGGGAGCTTGCAAAGATTGCAACTCCCAATGTGTTGGCTTCCAAGTTGCTCTTCAGATTGTTTTTAAAACAACCCTTGCCGAAATCCATGTTGCTGGGGGTTCTAACCACTATGGACCCGCGACATTTGGGATGGCATAGCTCGCCATATGACAACCAGGTACAACCAGGCCATTCAAGGGGGCCTACAAATGACCAAGTCGAATTCCGGAATTTCTAGTGAGTTCCCCAAGCAGCCTGGTTCTGGAATCCTTTGAAGAACTATTTCGTGCCAGAGTGGGATAGTAAGCGAATAGCGCATGAAAAAGCAAAACTAAGAGACCCTAATCTTTCGTATCTTGCTTTCCAATATTTACACGCCCAGCATAGCTTAGCTCAACACAAGCTCTTAAATCAAGGCTCAAATCAGCAAGAGCCCAGCATGCACCAACATAGGCCCAACATAGGTCCCACACAGGGCCAACATGGCCCCAACATGACCGCAACGTGACCCCAAAAAGGCGTGTTCATCTGGGCCTTTGTACTAAGGCCCACACGAACACGCAGCTCTGAGCCCACCATACATTCAACATAGCCCCAACATAAGGCGCTCTTAAGAACAAGTCATGCAGATTCGAGATCGAATGGGCATCAGCTTGTATTCCAATGGTAGCTACTTGTTCTTAGGAGAGCCCTTAAGAGCAGGTGAGACATCAATAGAGTATCACAGGTGAAGCATCAAACAAGAGCCCAACATGGACTCAACATAGACCCCACATAGGGCCCGACACGGCCCTCGATTAACTATTTATCCTTGCGTTCATAATTCCACTAGGCTATTGTTTTACCTTGCTCCAGAACCAGCCTGGCAGGGGACTCACAACTAGAGTGAAATCATCAATGGTTCGACTTAGGCTTGTTGAAGGTGATTTGTCGAGGCGACTTGGGTTGCCCCATTGATAGATCTACTGTGCGGGGAATCTACTGGCATTGTTTCCTTTTTTAGGATTGCCCTGAAACAAACCCGGCGGAAATTCCACCATGTCCGATTGCCAGCGATGGTTCCCCTTTGTTGCACCTACTCATGCAGATCTTTGTCAACGTTTGCCTCCAAAAAAGATTTCCTCATGCAGCTCATCAATGCAGATCGATCAAGTTCCCGCATGTTCCCGCAAATATCATTGGTTATTAGGCTCCAGGGGAGGATCCCCGATTGCTTCCGCAGTCCCACACCTGCTTTCAGTCACAATGTTCAGGGGGCAGCACAAGAAATCCACATTTTCATTGATGAGTATTCATTCAACCCGTTTGTTTATATGGCTAAACCCATTTTTTTTGGTCCTGTGATTGGCATTGTTGGTTGGGTTTCAGCCACTGCTGCTGAGGTGACCATCTATGTGATGCAGCATAAGCCCATCGACTTTGCCTGGCGCAAGTGCCTGGGAACTGGATGATTTCTTGCTGGAAGGCAAATCTTGAGGTTGCTCAAGACCATGCTTATTTCAGTGGGGAATCCACCATTTATGGTTTTTTTGGGTCTATTACACGGTATGTTTTGTTATTTTTGGTTTGGTGCCTCTTCAGGAATAGTCTAGGTGTTTCGCATTGATGCCAAATCATTTTCCACTGCTGCCTGAGGTCAGTTCACACTAGTTCACCCTAATTTCGCGCACTAGTCGAATAGTGAGTGTATTGGTTGTCTCCCAAGAGTTGGGTTGGCTGTTTTTGCGAAAGCAAGCCATATCATATCTATCCGCAATAGAAGTTTTTAATGCATACTGTCCTATTCAATTGGGGTGATTTAATGGGTGCAATGAGCGTGCAGCATGGGTACAGGGAGGGCCCCCAGTTGCACGTAGGCTTAGGACTCCATCTGCTTTTAATGTACTGTACACATATAAAAATAGGATTATATATATATATGTGTGTGTGTACACGCACACACACATCTTGTATACATCTTGCCCAAATTGAATAAATGTCCCACCCCTGAAGTTCCGATTACCGGTCTACCATTCAGAGATAGCACCCTTTAGCGGAGAATCCCCATGAAAAAAGTGTTGTTTCTTTAAATATATGTGCCACTCCCCTTTGGAATTTTCCAGGCGGCCAGGTTAGATTACACAGCAAAAGATATTGCTGTGTAATGTGTGTTTTCAATCCTGATGAATGGAATTATAGCAAGTTGCAATGGGATACAACCTGAGGCAACGAGCAGTCTTTTGCGTCACTTTTTGTTCAGCACTTCCTGCTGCAGGCGATGTTCAGAACCCAAGATCCACACCTCCAAGGCGTTGACTGCGCCGCAGGCGCCAGCCTTTGGAGAACCCTGGAAGGTGTTTGGTTTTCTTCGTTTTCTTGGTTTCAACCATTTGGGGAGAATTTGCTCAGCGGTTTGGGGTTATATTATAGCCATAGTGATGGAGGATGACTTGATCTCCAGCTGAGAACCATTGTGTGTGTTTTCGAATGTGTCTAATAATAGCTATGAAATGGGGAATGGAATTCAAGAGCCGTCATGCGCGCAAATTGGATGGTGGACTTATGGATGTTGGAATGAACGATTCGCTCGAATTCTTGGCCCATATTCTAGTGAGAATGGAACTGGCAAGATTGGAAGTAAATTTCTTCGATATATGCTGCAATAAGACCATAATCTTGCGAGATTCATAATTTATACAAACCGGAGGGACCACCAACTGTCATTGCCCATCATCATGCATCCCATCACTCAAGTTAAGTCATCCCAGTTGTGGCTAGGTATGTTCTTTTTTCTGCACGTTCCAGTTACGGGCCGAAAACGAATCTACGAACTAACCAACTAAGAAAGACCGTATCACCGACCCTGAGACAATATAAGACTGTATCATGACCAAACTAAAAACCAAATCAAGCAGGGGCAAGCAATCTTCCCACAGTGGTGGTGTTTCTGGCGGCCCGTTATCCTGGCATTCCACTATCGCTGAACCAGGCTATGACCTTTGCTTTCCTGGTCTGTGGTGGGCCGCTTTGGCAAAAAAGTCACTGGTGAGTGACGGGGTGAGTGATGGGATGATCTAAGTGGACCTGTGGGGAACTGCGTGCAAACCTAGACACCATCGGTAATTCTTATTGATTCAATGATGATGATGATGATGATGGTGATGGTGATGATGATGATGTAATTATTGAACCAGGAAACCCGGAATTTCATGGAATTTCAATTTCAGTACCACTGCAAATCAATTGTTCATTTGGGCCATGTTCGTCATTGCTATTCATATGGGGGCTTTACTCTGCTTGAGTAAATCCGTCTTGACTGGGGATGACTGGCGCCTATCCCCTCACAGACCGCAACCAATCAAAAACCATGCCAAATTTTACCAGGTTGGGGGTTTGAATCCAAAACAGAATGCGGGGTTGATTTCCGGGTTTACCCCAGTTGGAGCAGAATCCTTCAGAGCAGGAATATTTGAGAGGATATACAGCATAAATCTTACATGGTGTTACCAAAAAAACGATAAGGCTGTACCTGCAACCAGTACAGTAAGGGGTATTCACCAAAAAATTGGAATAGTGACCTAATTCAAAAGCTGCCAAAGTCATTCCTGATTGGAAAATGATGGTAAAGCTTTAGTCTATAGCGGTATATTGTGTATGGGTCAAGCAAGTCTTTGGGGGTACCAATGGACCTTCGAAGTTGTTCTTGTGATTGTATCAAAGCAAAAAGTAAATATGAATGCAAAAAATGCCCGGCCCCCAGTGTTTTGGGATGTAGCATCTGAACACATAGAGTTGGTTGATGCGGGTGCACAAAATTTGCTCGGGCCAGTGGACCACTGATGGTTGGTGGGTGGCCCCGGCACAGGGATGCCTTCAATATTTTTTTGCCTGGCAATGGAAGTTCTACATATGCTTGCAAGTATGGAACATTACCTGTGGAAAATGTTTCCTTGTTGGGTGATTGCCGGAGATGTGCTTTGAACTTGAACCACAACAGGCTAATTACATGGACTATACCCATATAGAACTACTGCCGATGTTCAGCTTTATTGGGACTAGATGGTTTTTCCATTGATATCCCACCATTGAAGTTCAATTATTTCAGCAGAAGATCATCAGCGATCACCAGTGGTAAGAGACCACCTCACCACTGGGATGCAGTCAGTTCGTTTTCCACTGTCCCCTGTCGAGGATTGGGATGGTGGTTTGCATGGTCTGCCTTTTCTGCAGTAGCGACCAGGACGGGGAATGTCGCACAACATGGGCGAAGGGAAACGGTTTGAGGCTCTCCTAACTGGTTTATGTTTGCTGAAAGAGTTCAAACCACCAGCTTCAGGTTTTGCAGGGTATCCTTTGTGGATCAAGCACTATGAAACATGTTGGCTCCTCTAGGCATGTCATCTTTTGCACAAGTGATGGGGTGAAATGACCTCCTGTAATTTGGGATTGAGAAGTTCGGATCCAGGTCGCCGAAAATTCTAGGCCCTGAGTTCTCGGAGATTGATCCATATCCATGGGTATGGGTCGGGCCATTGCGGCGCCAAGGACCCAGAGAAAATTACGTACGATATCATCTTGAGCATTTACCCACCCAATCGGAGGTTGATGATTTTGAACGGTTACCCATACTCCCAAAAGAAGAATCAATGCGATTCACTGGGATACCGTCCCTGAGGACAAGAATCAGCTGTTTCAGGGTCCCGTCACCAAGAAGACAGGCTTGGTGAAGAGATGCCCTTAATAAGCATACTGCAACGCAGCTATATCATATCCTGAAAATCGCAGGTGCATATGGAAGTTTGAAAACTTGAACCCCCTGCTATCAGGAGGAGACCTGACATCTCCCAGTCGTTGGAGTCAATGGTAAATCCGTCAATCCCATGTTGTGTTGGTTCAACATGGTTCAACCAGCATTGCACAATGAGGATTTCCCATGGGCCTGATTGTTTTCTCAAAGTTCAGTCCCATTTTGTCTTGCTCCAGTCCAGATCTAGTTGCTTCACTTCCAGTTTCATGTCAAAGATCATCTTTGTTTGTTGGTCAAGAAGATGTCATTCGTTTGTACTTTCAAGTCCGCTTTCTGGTTGGACATGGTTGGGCCAAGTTCTGCCTATTTTTGATCGAACGATTTTAATCTCCATCTCTGGTGAAACTGTCTGCGAAGTACCTGTATGACTTCATTTGCCCCCACCATGATGTAGAGCGCTCTGATGTCTACTGCTTCTTGTCTGATGGTATCCCAGCCTAGCTGTGGGCCCGCCATTCATGATCCAAGGCCTCCGGAAATCCAAGATCTTGCGACATTGGGTCATCCTGAAGTTAGCAGTAGTTTCTAAGCTGGCCCACCCCCTGCAACCACGGGAATGTCGGCTTCAAGCTTTAAGCCACAAGTCAATACAATGCAAACATGATCCCATCACTTCAGTTGGATGGTCCAAGCGCGATTAATGACCAGTGCCCCCCCACTGGCCAGACATGGCAGTTGGTAATGCAAACTATTCCAACGATGGCGACCTTGTTCACTTTCGGAATTATGTAGTGTCATTTGCTTGATTCATTCCCCCATGAGTGGATAAACTTGGGTTGGGCAGTTTAGTACTTCAATCCGTGGCCGTATATCAAGGAATACATCACCTAGCTCTTTTTAATAGGGTATCGAAGAATGTCCAGTATACTTGGTCGATCATCCCAGCTGGTAACAGGATAGTAGCCATGGTCGACCCGGTCCCTTAAGTGGGGATATCCCATGTCAAACTATGGTTTCTGAACGCTTGGGTGCGCCCCCTCACATGATGGCAATGTCAAGCATCCCATAGAATGATGCGGATCATGATGAGCTGCGGCGACCATTTCCACTTTGAATTAGTCATGTGCCTTGCTTCATGATCCCCATAGGATATGGTGGCCCAGTTTGGTGTATCTGACTGGGGCTTCTCACACCGCTTTGCAGGTCGCGGTCCTGCGCGGTCCCCGGACCGTCGCGATAACCGAGAGATCGAGTTCTGGCATGTGGGACCCGATTCTCAGAAGGCCGGGGCCTTGAGAAGACTCCTAGCAAAGGACCTCAGCGCAATTGTTTAGTTGACTAGGTTAGTCCAAAAAGGAAATTCTCCAACCAGATATGAGACAAAATGACGCATTTACTTGAATTAACCAGCGAATATCTCGGCCAATGGGCCGATCTCAAATATGCTGATGGGTAAGGAGAATCACGTCAAACATGTTATTGTGGAGCTTTGTGAAATGTAGTAATGTGCGCAGGTTAATACCCTGATGCACTGGTTGTCTGGACACACGTGACCGGGAATGTGATCATCAACCATTGGACTCTTTGTGCTATCCCATTCATGGGCAAACCTTGGCAAACTTGTTTCATGGGCTCATGTGCCCAGGTGAAAATTAGCTGTTGCATGCAGGGTGCTCAAGATTGGACACATGCCTTTGGCTCAATATTATTAATCAATCAAAGTTGTTTTTATGACCCTTTGGGCCATCAGTTAACAATCGTAGCAACAGAGAACCCTGATGTTGAATGCAAAAAATAAGCGTCTACTATTTCAAAAAATATATATAATATTATATATATGTGTATATGATTGTGACGCTTTTCAATTACCAGGTTAGATTACCCAGGGGTAGTACTAAAGATTGGCTTATATGAGGTTTTCGTGGTGCTCCATGTCTTTACCCATGTACAATGTAGCGGTGGCGATTTGAGCTCAAGTAATCGGGGTTTGAATTTCCTCTACAAAATACGTTAACCCGGGTTTGGTACAAAGCAGGTTTGGACCAAGATTTTATACGCCAACGTCCTCCTGGGCCATACATTTTGTACCAAAACCATTTTTTCATGAAAAAAAATGAACCTGGTTTGGCATTTTGTAGTGCTTCCATGTTGTTTCCAAAATTCTAGTTTCTGGAAGATCTTACCTCAGGATTTTGCATTTTGTAGGGCACCTTTGGGCTGTCATTGCACATTTGTTCTCCTGGTTGCCGCATTTTGTAGCAGCATTTGGCTGATCATCTCCCAAAGTG
>Ga0126342_10018402_pt1 | contig 11982 bp, 11 predicted proteins | sample Cyp1metagenome_FD_92528 | JGI IMG/M metagenome (GOLD analysis project Ga0126342, IMG submission 92528) | Coral microbial communities from Lord Howe Island, Old Settlement Bay, Australia - Cyphastrea 1 metagenome | ecosystem: Host-associated > Invertebrates > Cnidaria > Coral ... | reverse complement strand
TTCTGACTCTTTCTCTTCTGATCTTCTCTCTTCTAATCTTTCTCTTCTCTCTGCCTCTTCCCTGCTCTGCTTTTCATCTGTCCATATTGTCGGAAGTTTGACTTCTAAACTTCCTTCGATTAATGATGGTTACTGGGTAGGCAATGATTATTACAACAATGAGTAATGTGGGTGAAACAATGTTATAAACCATCCATGACTGGGAATGTAAACATACTATCTATAAAAATGGTGATTTGGGAAATGGTTTTTTGTTTTACCCACATTAGCCATGTCTGTTGCAAGGTGATCTGCAAAATCTCGATTTCATGGGACATTCTCACAGTACCCTAAGGACGGGAGGGGAGGTCTTTGATGAAAAAGTCCCATCGGAGGATCACTTTTGCAGGTCCCTAACGTCCATTTCCGCGAAATGAACTCCCCATGTATAGATGAGTTTCCCATGTATCCATGTATGTATGTATGTATGTACGTATGTATGTATGTATGTATGTATGTATGCATGCATGTATGTATGTATGTATGTATGTACACAGTCATAATTTCATATGTATATGATATATATATATATATATATGTGTGTGTGTGCGATATATGTGTGAATATATATATATATATATACATATAATATATGGCGCAGCGCAGCATCAACACACATCTCCGCTTGGCCGTCCTAAGATGGGGAGCGCGGATCATGAAGGTGGCCATGCATATTGTGACAACAGACCACACAGGCAAATATAAAGCAAGTCCTGGCTTCTCTCACTGCCGCTTCCCCTGGTGATGAGCAAATATGGGGCCCAAATAGCAAGGTACATGGTACTGATTCTTGTTTCAAAACGAAGTGCAATGACGCGGAAACATTCGGAAGTTGAGGACCAGCTGGCACATTCTGAAAGCCATTTTATTTCTAGATGGCAACATGCGACCATATGCGACTGCTTTTCTGGGCATGTGATTTTGTTTTTTGTTCTGAAATGCAATTGATTTCAAAAAAACAACCAATTATTCTATTTTCCCTGCTGTTTCAGCAGGGTGATAAACAAAAAAGAACAAAGTGGAGGCTCCACATGAAACAGAACCAAGTAGGGATTACCAAGTTGAACCATCTCTCTGAATGGTGTGTACATCGGTATGAAAAGTCCTCTGTTCTGAAACAAGCAAACTGTAACACTTCTATTCCGCTTTGCTTGCTGGAAAAATGCCACTGCTCTGGCTGAAGATTTGATTTTACATAAAGCCTCGCAGGAACACCAGCAGTGGGATAAAGTTCCTGCTCCAAGTTCTGTTTGACAATGTGTCTTACCCAACACTTTTAACCCCAGGATCGCAGAATATTTCTATATGTGGCAACCCCCTTCAATGTTGAAAATACCAGGGCGAAATTAATTTCCTTTGTTCGGGCACAAGGTCAGGAAGAAGAAAAGACTGCCAGCACCAACGGGGATTGTCCTCCATTCACAAATGAAAAAGCCAGGCTGTTCAAGGTAGGGGCAGCTCTAGGCTGATTCCGCATGTTGGCACTGACTATTCTATTGGATTGCGTTACAGTATTAAACATATGCTGGATCCAATGCAAGCAACGCTAGCAAAAGACATGGGCTCCATCGAACCTAGGCCGCGCTTACCCAGGAATCCCCGTACTTACAGCCTTCCGACATAAGCTTGGCCCCAGAACATTTAATTTGGGTGCAACCCCCCGTAGGCACCACACGCGTGGATGAGGACAGCTATTGACGTTGATTATTTCAAACATGGCTGCCAAATCCAAGAACATGAACATTCTCAGAAGGGAACGCTGACCTATTAAGGTCAAGCCAGGGCTGATTTGGACCAGATTTTCCCTTCATTGTGTGGGATGTTTGTTTGTTGGTAGCTTTTGGATTCCACTTAGACCCAGCATCTCAATTTGCATTGAAACGCCCCTACCTTGGACAGGCTTGGATCGTTACATTGGTGAAAAGAGAACGGCTTCGAAAAATATAAGAAAATAAGAAATCCAAAACCCTGAAATAAAAAATGAATGAAGATGACTGACACGACAAAATGACTAGCAAATCGCAGGCATTGCGTGACACTTCTGCTGCGAAATCAAGGTCCTAGTGGGCAAGAGACCGGCACCATACCGATCACACCTGGGAATAGAAGGTGTGCCTCAAAGGTTGATGTAGTTGATCTGATTCCAACCAAACTCTCTTTGTGGCTTGGTTGATTGAGATTTTGTTCTGGATAGCTACCTTGGGGAAACTACCGTGCAAGGAAGGCTGTTCACGGTTCAATGGTTCAACGTCGATATTTTCTTATGACGATTGTCATTGTATAGAGCCATACCCTTTCAACTTCCATTCCTGCCTCCTTTTTTCTGCTTTGGTGGTCTTTGCTGCTTGCGTGTTCCCTGGCCAGAGGGCAAAGAAGCCGCCACCGGCAAGGAATGGGTCAGCGTGATCAACTTCTGCTTTCATATTGCGAACCTGACACGATGACGATTCCAAAAATTTCATTTTATTTACAGCAAGTTAAGCAAACTAGTTTAAGAATTGCTATATTCTTTCCGGGGTTTTGAAACAAACAAAACAAGCACCGCATGTCAAGAGTCAAAAAGATTTCAAAGGCTACCCTCATTTGTCTATGCCAAGCGGGACAAACATGTGAATGGCGGTCAAAATTACTTACTACTTGCGATGGACATGGCCAAAGTGGGTGGTACCCTGTTGGCTGTGAAGGTTTCTACTTTCATGCTAGGTTTAAAAATAGGGTATCGGTAAATGGGTGGCCCTCTATCGGTTTTGAATCTTTTCACACAAATTTGAACATCCCAAGTCCAATCCCTACTACTTTAGCCTTCCAGAAATTTCGTGGGTTGCTCATATATATGTGACAATAAAGCTGCTTTAAGCGTGCAACACCGACATTCTATCTTCTGTTACGTGGCTTGCCCATTGTATTCTTTTGTCCCTTCCCTCATCACGGCGGGAATGGCCTAGCTCGGCCTTCGTCCGGACGGTGAAGCATTCCACCCACCTAGCAGAAACGTGCGGAAACGACGGGGAAAGAAACGATCTGCACCACCAGGGTAAACAGGTTAACATGTAACATCCTATTGTCTTTTGAAAGTGCGTCGTGAATCATGCAGAATTTTCCCTTCAACCTTCACACAACAATTCGACGCGACATCCCGTCCGGCCTCTAAAGTGTAGTTCCCCCAAAAGGTTGCCGCCCCCCTCGCCGTCCGAAGACAAAGGTCCACTTCAGGTATCACCGTCTGCTCAAGATATTCTCCAGTTCATCCTTCTCTGCCGCCGAAGCAATATATATATATATATATATATGTTTATATTTATATCTATGTTTATATATATATATATATATGTGCATATATATATATATATATATATCCCATCTCTTTTTTGCTGACCCCAAAAATTTGAGATCATGGTACATCCACCAATCATCTCCCGGGTTGCCATAGAAATCCAAGGCGCGCAATTGGTCCAGTGTTTCACCTCGCGCATCCCTTCATGAAGAGCTGGGAAGCAGGGATGCCCCGCAAAGCAAAAGATGAAGAGACCATAGGCCTGGGATGCGTTGGCCAAAAGCCGCCCAAAGATTCCCCAAATTCCATGATTTTTTGGGGGTTGATGAACGTTATTGGATTCGTAGATAATTCCCAATGTATTCCCAATGATGACAGCTTAGTAAGCCCGCGTACTAATCAACAGGGCTAGAATCGCTGCACAGATCACACAGACGTTTAACTTCGACGCCCCGATAGGGTTTTTCAAGTGGGGGGCCAAGTTATCCAAGTTATCATCCGAGATATATTTGTATATATTGGCATATACTGATTGATATATACCGCTATATATGTTGACAAGGGGATGGCCTTTTGGAGTACTCCAATTTTGTTTTCCAAGGCCATGGATGCAGACATCAAGTCACTCCCTGCAACCATTGCAGTAGCTACTGCTCAGTCGTTCATCTGGTTGACCATGAAAATTGCCATAAGTTGGGTGCGCATCCCGCATTTCACACATCATATGAAATACATATATATACATATACATATTATATAATTATATTATATTATTATATATATATATCCTATTCTATCCACACTATCTTCCCACTACAGATATATAACCATTACATTGGCTAATGCATCACTAGTATTGGATTTTTTCACCCGGCCCATCTGTTGACCCACCAATATATTCGCATTCCGACCCACGTTTCAGTGGCCATGACCAAGTCGACCGAGTGGCGCGAAAGACGTCGCCGATTTCAGGATTTTTCGGCTCTGGAAAGCTCCAGCTGGGCGTCATCATCCTGGGGCATCCAAGTGTCGAAACCTCCAAAAATGTGGAAAATCGTGACACTGTGGATATCGCAGATGCCATCATGAGTAAGCAATAAACATGGAGGTTTCGACTTGGATGACTTCATTAGGCGATATCGCAGATGTCATTAGTAAGCAATATATAAACATCCTCAGTCGAGGTGGGGAGTTGAGCCCAGGATTCACCAACAAACGAGAGGTCACGCCACGAAACGTGGCAGCTCGCTCTGTCGTTGTGAGAACATCAAGTTCATAGGATCAGCTACAGAAATGTCACCAACATGGACACATTTACTGTCTGGTACCAACTATTAACTATTAACCTTTGAATCCGCTATTCAATATGCGTCCGTGAAAAACGAGTGGCAGGATGTTGCTTCTCACCAAGAATTTTTTTCGAGCTCCCAAATAAATAGAATTGTTGGTGCGAATATCAGCAACATGGAAACATTCTGAAATATTTACTTTCACCAGCACGAACATATCTGCTACCACCTGAAAGTCTACCTGAAATGTCTACAATGGTTGAGGGTGGGATCCAATAATCCCTCATAAACCAGGCATGCGCCACCAAGCCACAGATCTGCCACAAACGCCACGCTGGCGATCAGCAGAGCAATCAGAGACCTGGAGAGATCACCGGAAGAATCCAGTGGAGAGGAAAAAAAAGAAGAAATCGCTGGAAAAACGACACCTGTTGAAAATTCAAGAAAATGATATACCATGATGAAAAATGTACAACAATGTATCGGAAAATTGGAAATAGTAAGAATGAATATGTAAATAGCCTGCAATATCCTGCTGATCAACCAAACTTGTTTTTCATTCCCCACATCTTTGTGTCTTGTTTTTGATTCTGTATCCCGCCGCCTCCTCCTCCTCGTCCTCCTCCTCCTCCGCCGCCTCCCCTCTTTCACACACAACTTTGTCACAAACCATCTTTCACACACCATCTTTGTCAACCACCATCTTTCACACACAACTTTGTCACACACCATCTTTCACGCACAACTTTGTCACACACCATCTTTCACACACCATCTTTCACAGACCATCTTTTACACACACCATCTTTCACACATATCTTTGTCAACCACCATCTTCGACTTTGCATGGCAGGCGTGGCACTTGGTCACATACACCTTCGTTTTGCGTGGCAGGCGTGGCACTTTTGGCACGGTCGCCGTTGGTCGCCGGTGACGCCGCGCCACTTTGCGTGGCAGGCGTGGCACTTGGTGACATGCACCTTCATTTCATGTGGCACGTGTGGCACTTGGTGACATCCACCCTCGTTTCGCGTGGCAAGCGCGGCACTTGGTGACATCCACCTTCGCTTCGCGTGGCAAGCGTGGCACTTATGGCACTGGGCTGGCTCTGGCGGGGCGCTTGGACCCACCATCTTTAACACACCCTCTTTCACACACCACTTTGTCACACACCATTTCACACACCACTTTGTCACACACCATCTTTCACACACCACTCTGTCACACACAATCTTTGACACACCATCTTTGACACACCATCTTTCACACACCACTTTGTCAACACACCATCTTTCACACACCACGTTGTCACACACCATCTTTGTCACCCACCATCTTTCGGACACCATCTTTCACACACAACTTTGTCACACACCATCTTTCACACACCGTCACAGACCATCTTTCACACACCATCCTTCACACACCACTTTGTCACACACCATCTTTCACACACAACTTTGTCACACACCATCTTTCAACACACCATCTTTCCCACACAGCTTTGTCACACACCATCTTTCGCCACACCATCCTTCACACACCACTTTGTCACACACCATCTTTCACACACATTTTTGTCACACGCTCTCTTTCACACACAACTTTCACACACACACCATCTTTCACACACAACTTTGTCACACACACACACCATCTTTCATATACAACTTTGTCACACACACACAACTTTGTTTTACTTCTCGATCCTCCACCACCTCCTTTGTCTTTCCTTCTTTGCCCGTCCCCGCTACAACATTTGGTGCTCATTATTGGAGGAAGTTGCCTTGTGGGGTTGTCCGGTCCTTTAATCCTCAAACATGCCGCTGGGCGACGCGAGAGAGACATAGGCATAGACTCGCAAAGGGATAAAAATCATGACCGTGGAAAGAAGTGTGCAAACCAAAACAGCCTCAGATCGTGCCAATCAGGAGGCTGTCAGGGATGAAAGAGGACTGGAATCCACATGAAACCTCCTGAAGATCAGAAAATCAATCAGAAAATCCCTCCCTGGATCTCCTGAAGGTCATAAGATCATAACATTTTGGACGGGATTTGGATCCAGAGGATTTTGCGAAATGCCCAACTTGGAAAACCCCGTGGATTTTGGTCCTTTGGGAACCCCATTCATCTCAACAGTCGCAGGACAGCGACCTTGAATTTTTTTCCGTGGTTGATCCCTTTCGTTGGCAACCAACTCATCCCAGTCGTTGGGACTGCTCATTGGAAAGGAAAAAAATAGATAGCTTTGATTGCTCAAACCATAAACCACTTAGTCTTCTGATACTACTGTTCAAACCTTCATGATGTATCATTTCTGGTGAAACTCCACCTCACTGTTCCTTGAATGAGGATCAACTGGGTTTGTCTGAAAATAGTGTACCCCTAAACCCTTCATGGTTCATCACTATCCCTATTCAATGGTATCTTATTGGAGATATCCCCTATGATCAAACCCAACTAAACCAATCAGCTGTTTCTGGGGCCAAGTCACGTGGAGCTCATCCACTCCCAGCAGGCCTTGCACATTGCTTCCACTCCTCGATGTTGGGAGATGTTTTATCGGGGATCGCCGTGAATTCATGATGTTCAAATCACTAATAGGTTATCATTAAATGAAACAATCACATAAAATGTGTTTGTATATGTTCCTATTACTTATAAAATCATTACCAAAGTTGTGCTATCAGTGATTTATCTTCATAATGTCTCTGAACTCTAGATAGTGCGTTTTCGTAATTTCGCAACGCATCCTTAAGAGAAGGGGGTCACAAAGCCAGAATAACTATCATCCTCCTCTTAGAAGGGTCGCCAGAATCAGAGATTCAATGTCAACCCGAGTTCAAACCACACATGCAGGTATCCCTCAAAAAAAAGGTACTAGAGGGAGCACATATTATCATTTGGTCTTGGCTGCAAATTGGGTTCACCCCAAGGTTTTTCTTGTATATCCCATATCTATATCCATTAAACATCCGAAAAAATGCTTGCTTCCATAGCCTCCACACCCTCCAAGAGTCATCACCAAAAAGGTCACAACGGCAACCCAAAGCTCCAGAGCAGTTGCCACGGCCACCAAATCTCGGTGCTCATGAGGATCGGGGAGCCCCCCGTTGGAATCGAAAGATTGGTACCCTCTGGTTATTTAACATAGCCATGGTATAGATGGCCTATTTATAGATGATTTTCCTACCTGAGAAGGGGGGACGAAAGCCAGCCCCTAGCCGAAATCATTTTGGTTTTGCAAAGAAATGTCGCGGTAGCGTAGGCTATGATCCAAGTTTGCCGTCTGAAAGGTGAGACCTGACGGTCAGGAGACAAAAACATGCAAACAAGAGAAAATAAACCCCGAAAACTGCAAAGTGAATGAAGTCGAATAAATATCTGAAAACAGCAATGCTTGCAGCTGCAATTGCTTTTGCATGTGCAAATAAAAGCGGTAGCGGGACTGCTCCTCATTGCGAGCAAGGTCACAAGGATTGCGCATGAGGATTTCCTGATGGAATGAAGCGGTTGAAATCAATATCCTGGGGAGTAGGACCTCACGGTCTGAAACCATCTGCGGCACCTTTGGAGGAATCTCGTGACTTGGTTTAGCTTGTTGAGATCTGAGAAAGTTGGGTTTAATTGAAACCCTTGCCGATGTAGCTCTGCCAGGTCGGCAAACAGGTTTCATGGAGCCAAGCCCGGGCACCATCCAGCAATACTTAATTCCAAAGGCCAGGATTGATCACCGTACCTGGCGGGGCCACGACACTGACCTCTCGAACTGCCATACCAAACACCGTAATCTCCGCAACTATGGGATATTTCAGCCATAGCCATTCGGTCTCGTCCGTTTTTGTCTGGCCTTCCTCCATTTTTGTTCCTTCCAGCAACAAGAAGTCTTTTTAAAACATTGTCTATATATATATATGACACAACTTGCCTGCATGTTCCTTTTTTTTCACGCTTGTCCTTGCCTTGCAACCCTTCGCCACTCCTTCCTCGGTATCACTCCTCATCCCCTTGCAAACTGTCTTTTGCCGAAGCCCAACGGACGCTGCTCTCCGTTGAGCTTCGGATCCTTAATTTTTTCAATATGCTTGCCTCTATGTTCCTAGCTTTTTCAAAGCTTTGCCTTTCCTCCATTTCATGCCCGTTGAGCTTCGGATCCTTAGTTTTTTCAATATGCTTGCCTCTATGTTCCTACCTTTTTCAAAGCTTTGCCTTGCCTCAATTTCATGCCTTTTTTTCAAACCTTTTCCTGTGTTCCCACGGTTTTTCCAGAGTTTCCTTCCTGTAATTTCCTCATTTTCCCAACGGTTTCCTCGATTTCCTCGGGTTTTTCCAAACTTGCCATGCATTTTTTCCTCCAGCTTAATGTTTTTTCACAATTTTCCTTTATGTTCCTCCATTTTCCCCTTGTTTCTAACGATGTTCCTTCATTTTCCTTAGTTTTTTCCTACCTTTTTCCTTCCGTTTTCAGGGGACCTAGGGAGAACCGAACCCCACCGTCACCAAATTGCCTAGTGGCACATGCCCCCCTAAAAAAATCCAATTGGCAACCCTTATCACCACCCGATATCGAGATTTTGGTGCACCTGGGCAACCTCCCCCCCCACACCCCCTATACTCACTTCGTTCGCGAAAATCGGCTGGCTTTCGTAATTAATACCTCCTTTTTTGGGGGGGATTTTCCATGGCTATGTTAAATCACCAGATGGTAAGATTTGCCAAGAACTGAGTCATGTGGGTAAAACAATGATAAACCACCCATGACTGGGAATGGTGATGGTGGTTAATGGTTATTAACATGGGTAATAGTTAATACTTATATTAATGGTGGTTAATGGCTAGTTAATGGTTATTACTATTACAATAATGAGTAGTGTGGGTAAAAAAATGCCATAAACCACCCGTGACTGGGAATGGTAAACATCCCACCTATAAAAATGGTGATGACTGGGGGATGTGTTTAATTTTTGTTTTACCCACATCATATCAGTTTCAATGATGAGTCCTTAGCAAAGGTAAATTGGTAAATTGAAGTATGTACGTAAGTTCAACACACAATTCGCCACTTTAAGAGGGGCTCGGAGTCTGAAAAATGTCAGGAAGAAGTGTTTCACATCCGCCCCGAGCTAGGCAGTGGCCTCATCCAATAAATCTTTCAGAGTGATTGGTCAGAATGTGAGAGTTTCATCATGTAGTGATTGAGTGCCTGCAAGTAGAAACCCCAAATAAACATAAAAAGCGATGGCGTGAATATTCACAGCTAAAGGGCTAAAGGGCCTCCCCGCCTCCCCTTTACTTTGTAAAGAAAAACTCGAGGTAGTCCCACAGGAGCTACCTTTCGTGCTGAACTTCATTGATGGTCCTCTGCGTTGTTTTCCGAAGGCGACCAATTTCAAAGCCGCTTTTTTGGTGGGGTTTGGCCCCCGAAAAATCAGCCAGGACTTGTTCATGCGGGGTTGGCATTCGGTAATGTTGCCAACTATTTGGAGGCAAACTGCCCCACTAAAGATCAACAAATACTCTTCCTGTTGAATTTAACAGAATTCGCTATCCCAAAAATCACCGGTTCTTTGAAAAAACCACCGGTTCATCGAACTACCTGGGCCATTTTGAATGGCAAACTGATCCACTGGGCGGCCGCACATTTGCCGCGCCTCAGCTCCACCAGGACGAAGTTCGGTCAATTTGGGTGTGAAACCCAGAAACTGAAACTGTTTAGAAAGCAGGGTGATCACAGGTTGACTATGGTTTAATATGGTTTAATATGGTTCAATGATGGGATGATCAAGTAGCTGGTGATCAAGCAGCAACTTCACAATTGGTCAAAGTCGGAAGAACCAGATTGCACCAGTTTCCGCCAAGCTGCAAGCCACAAGAGACCTGCGGGTTGTATGGCAATGTTGTTATTGGATCTTTAGGGGCTGGAAATGGCCAAAGAATTATCCAATCTTAGGAAATTTCGGACTGCCCAACTCCAATCATTTGATTTCTTGGTCCATTCTCTTCCCAAATGGTGAGGTTTTTCTTTTCCGAATCTTCAAGACCTGGGTGCGTTTGTGAAGAACTCTTTAGAAATCTTGTTGATGTCTATTGACATAGCTTCAAGAGTGACACCATATGTTGTGAGATCTGCCCCTCATCTGGGTATAGAAAAGGCACCTCATATGGGATCTAGCGAGGTGATCTTACAGCACTTCCCAACGGTGATTTTACGACATGTTTAGCCATCCCCGTGTTTGGCAAGGTGAAAATCCCGGGGTTTTGACATTTGGGGTGTCTTGGGGTGTCTTCGGGTGTTTTAGTTTTGGGGATACCCACCTTCGATTGATGAGGAATGTTCGATCGCCATGCACATGGAGATGTTACCCTCTGAAATAGGATTCAACCCGCTGCCAACCAAAACGCTGTCATCACGATAGCAGCAACGTAAACTCCACATCTTCACAGGAAAAATCAACATCAATGGATCAGAACTGGAATTTACAATGGATTTATACATGTTACACCAACAAAAACCGAACAAAAAGCATCATCCAAAACTAGATTCCCATAGATAATCCATTTCTAGGAAACCCACCATTTCCACCCTGGTTTTTTATGGATAAACCATGGATAAATCCACCAATTCTCCTGGCGAAATTCGTCGCCTCTGCCAGGAAGGTGAAGTCCCTGTGCTGCGACGTCCAGGTGCCGTGGCGAAACCGCGCCAGCTGCAGGGACTGGCGACGTTGGCTTCCAGATCACGACGTGGAGAGCCAGGTTTCCAGATGTTTCATAGGGACTTTCGTAGATGATCATATGGATATGGATCAATACCTATGAAAATACCATTTTTAGGGGGATGAACATCCATTTTAACCCAGCTATTTTGATGTGAACTACAGGGGTACCTTGGGTTTTGACACACTGCCATATTATCATTCATAGATCATCTACAAATGATCATAAATGATGGTTAATAGGTGATCATATGACTACCATAATAACCATCATTTATAGGGGATGATCATATGATCATTCATAGGAGACTGCCATTAATTATAGATACACTTTATGTTGGTAGATGATCATTGATAGGAGCAGTTTGATGTGCGAGACTATGGAAATCAATCCTGGGGTTATCTTGGGATGTACCATCTTTAAGTTCAGTAAATCAACGAACTTTCTATGGGCCATGGCTTCAATAGCAAACTGTAACAAATTACCAGAGGGTAGTAGATAAAAATAGGATACGACCATTCTACATCATTTATGACAACAGGGACTACCGTATGATTATACATACACTTTATGTTTATGCCTGCGGACCGAAAACCGTTCCCGTAAAACGCACGTTTTTGAATATCGCGATTGTGGGGTGGGGTGGGGTGGGGTGGGGTGGGG
>Ga0126342_10018401_pt1 | contig 11982 bp, 17 predicted proteins | sample Cyp1metagenome_FD_92528 | JGI IMG/M metagenome (GOLD analysis project Ga0126342, IMG submission 92528) | Coral microbial communities from Lord Howe Island, Old Settlement Bay, Australia - Cyphastrea 1 metagenome | ecosystem: Host-associated > Invertebrates > Cnidaria > Coral ... | reverse complement strand
GTGAGAATTCCTGGATTTGCTTTGGACATTCGTTGGCATTAGTTCAATCAAGCCAATCCATGCAGAAGATTGCCGTGCCTCTAATGGCGTCGTATCTTCACTGTACTGACTCGTGAGCTCTGAACTGGTTGAGCCAAAAACATGTGTTTGTCGAGATGGTGTCGGTTGTAAGTTGAGGTTCATATGACCCTCTATGTCGAAAAATGATGCACACCTAAACAAGTATAATATACATATACATACAAATCAATACTAAATACAGTATGATCATGATATTACTACATGATACTATTCGTGTCATACTCAGAAGATGGTCTAGATCAACCCAGTTCTTGGGGACCTTTTTTTTCTTACTTAAGACGGGTTCAATGCCACGTCATGGGAATATTCAATCCCATCATGGTGTCTAATCAATCCCAAACATAATGGGTGGAAAAAATCCAACCACTTTTTAAAGATGGGATTCATTATTTTTGAGACCAATTCGATTTGTGCCACGGTCAAGAGTGGGATCATACACTCATATTGGGGGATGGTCATAAATCCATTCATGATATTCGCCGGGGATCTCTTCACTGGATTGGTTTTCCGGGAAGATCTTAACCGGAAACCATGGAATTTCGCATAAAAAGGAGGGATTTCTTGTAGAAAAAGATCCCTTAAACCAATCAATGGATCTAGATCTTCCCATGCAACTGGATTTTTCCCTGGGAGGCCGCAGCCCCTGCCCCGCTGTTGATCGTCCTGGGTGGCGGCGACTTCGGCCGGGAGGAGGTGCTGCTGAAGAAATTGGAGCTGCTGATTGGTTTGTCGCGCCTGGCGCAGTACGAGAAGGTGTGGTGCGGTGTGGTGTTCGTGAAAAAGCACCCGATGAATGGCGTTATACATGTTATATATAATAGAATAATATATATATATACATATGTATGTATATTGTAGACAATTGTCATATTATATGATATGCACTTGTGATTTTTGAATCTACAAGATTCGTCTTTGAACTGGTACTGATACTGGGGAGTTAGTAAAGCAGCAGTCATTGCACTACAATCCAAAAAGATGGTGAGATGGTACCTGATAAAAAAGGCGTCCCTAAACAGAAAAAGGAGGACTCCGAATTATTGTAGATAGCCAGATCGCCATTGCAAAGTGCAGTTAATTTTCCAGGTATGCGGCTGATTTTTTCCTCATGTTCAGGACTTATCACCCAAGAGTCCACGTTTTCCATGAGATACTGGAGGTTTTCCCATGATCTCTCCCAACTTCCCAGCATTTTCCCGGTGTTTTCCACCCCGCGATCGCGTTTTTTTTCCTCGGCAGGGAGGCGTGCACATCATGGCCGCTGGAGAATTGGCACCCGCTTTGCTTGGAGGTGCCCTCTAGGAATCGTAAGTGGAATTGTGCTACAAAAATTGGAGAATGATAGAGGAAATAGATTCCATACATAAATCCATGGACAATTATAGGGAAATATGGTGTACGGAAATATTTCCATCTGAGATTTTGATGGATTTTCCAGAGGTAATCCTGTTTCCAGGTGCTACTAAGGTGCTCTTTTAGGTGAAGGTTACCCTCTGGTAAACATACAAAAAACTATGGAAAGATCCACCATTTTTCATGGGAAAACTCACTATAAATGGTGATTTTCCATTGTTATGTAAACGTTTACCAGAGGGTAACTCTATGTGCCAAATTTTTTTGGTGTTGAGGATTGAATTCTATTGGGGGTTGAACTGCTTTCTATAGCCCAATTCCATGAAAAAAACGACATGGCCGTAGATTGTTTTCTACGCCCCATCAGATACTCAGATACCAACAGTGGGAGCAAACTTCCAGGTGTTCTTGGCATGCCGATGGGTGACGGCCTATCCCTGGATGGTGCTATCAAGGCAGCGCTTCGCGAGGCACGGCTTGTTGTTTTTGATTTCCCAGGCTTGGATGATGGGAAAGTTTAGAGAAATCCGGATCCCGCAGCTGGGGGTGAAAGACCAGCCAAATACCTATGGATCCTATGGTTTCTGGTAGATGTTCGACTAAAACCCCCAAAACTGATGGATTTCTCAAGGCGAAGGCGAAAATCGATTCACCCGTGGCCAGGCTCTTTTGGAAGTGATGAGGCGCCGATCTATTCGAAATCCTTAAATCATGTAGAGACAAACACTGGATCAATCTGGAATAGTGCTTCCAAATTCCTAACAGCCCAGTGCTGTTCAAAATTTGTTTGCGAAAAAATCCATGCAGTGGTCAGGACCGGAGTGGCGTCATGACCTTAGCTACTGAAACGACTTATGTGATACAGTAGGTGATTTCTGTGATGTAGTTTTAATCTACTGGAATCAGTTATTTTGTATTATGTTGTAGTAATTTTTCATCACTCCAATTGGCTATGGATCAACATTGGGTACCCGAAAAATGATCTCACTGCGACCGGAATGATGGTGAGAAAGGGGAAACTATCCCAAAGTAACCGAACTATGTAGGTCAATGACTTATTATATGGAGATACATTATATATATATGTATATCTATTGATTCTATTGTCATCATCATTGTTACTATAAATTGCAGGGGTAACGTAACTATCCAGATCTATTGATATCCATGGCTTTTTTGGTGAACACTCGACACCTCATCCACAAGCCACCACTGCTGTTCTGCTGAGGATCTCTCTTCCTTTGGACGTCGTATGCCAGGCGGTCAGCCGATCATGTTTTGAAGAAACATAGCTGAAGATCTGAAAGTGAGAGATAATATTAGAGATTACTATATATATATATAATTATGTATATTCAAAACTATATAAAATAGTGTATTATATTATATTATATTACATTATATTATATTATATATTAATATATTGTATATTGTATATTATATATATTATATATTATATATTGTATATTATATATTATATATTATATATTATATATTATATATTATATATTATATATTAATATATTGTATATTATATATTATATATTATATGTTATATGTTATATACTATATATTATATTATATTAAATTAAATTATATTATAGATAGATGAGTCACATCAGTGATCATCAGTGGGTAAAAAAAACCTTCATGACCCCCTGCGCAGTGCCGAAGCCATCATTGCGCTTCAGGCTGAAGGTGAAGAACCACCAGCTGAGGCGAAGGACGCCGTGACCAAACCATGAAACCATGAAACACCATGGTAATCAACCTAATATGATATGTATATATATATATGTGGAGATATTGGATGTTGGACAAGTATCAACTATGTATATACAATATATTATATATATAATCCATGAAATCAGTTATTATCCCATTTTTATTGGTGACACGTCACATCTTTTTGTGTCCGGTTGAAGCGCGAACGAAATCCCAGGAGAGCGGCAACGGCATTGTGGTACCCCTGGCCGTCAGGTCTCTCAGGGACCACCCGGACGCTGAACGTGGGGAATTCAGTGGCATCAATCGTTCAATGGAACCCAACCTATTAATGGATTAATAAACCATATATATATAATAAATAATAGGGATAATAGTGGATTTGTATAGCCATCAATAGGGAATCCATAAATATATGATATAATAGGGATTCCTTTTTTTTGGATTCCATGAAAATTCTGGTGGATAATAACTGATATAATGAAATCCCTATTAAATGAAATTATATTTGGGATAACTGATTAATAGTGGATTTATATACCCATTATATAGGGAATCCTCAATGATGGTGGGATGACAAGAGTAACCATATACCATCTTTTGACCATGGCACATGTGATGGCAGGTGATTGGTTGGTGATTGTGTCATCAGGTCATCACTTTCCCCACCTTGTAACAAGAGATTAAGGCTAGATCTAGCTAGATCCCAGGTTTTCCATGGTTTTCCAAGCAGATCAGGGCGAACGTTTGCTCCAGCGTTTGCTCCGCTGAGGAATCCTGGAAAGAAGCCGCCAAGCAGCCGCCAGTCTTCTTGGGCGTCGCGGATGGCTGTGGCTCGACGACGCGGCGAAAAACTGAGGATCTGACCAACACGGGGAGTTAAACAGACCGAGAAGGTAAGGATTTCAATACACCAGGATAAACACACCACACTAGGTCCTGGGTTGGATTATATATCATTGATCAACTATCAACTAGATTTGGATGACTATGACATGATATAGAATCATAATCCTAACACGGAGATTACACCATCATTTTCTAAATGGGTATGGGTTGTTATTCACATCCCAACGTAATTTGGGTATGTTCATGTTTGGAATGTGAGCCACAGGCGACTGGGATTTCGACCCATTTCCATTTGTTTCCCTGTGGATCTAACATGGCGATTTCAGTTGGAACACTTTCCAAAGATGGGGATATTCTGTCCTGGTTGGTGGTTTACCTCCATTCATGATTTGGGATGATCCCTTTAAATGACCACTAGCTTTCAAGGGCTCACCACCAGTCGCCTTCAATTCCAAGGCGACTGCTACATCGAGCTGGACGTCACTCATGGCATCCTGAAGCTTCGAAGCAGGCGATGCAAGGGGGCTGCGAAATTCTGTTCCAACTAGGGACGGGCCAAGATGATGATTACCCTCTAGAAATCAAAAATGGCTAGCTAGGAAATCCCCCAGGTTTTACATAATGGAGAATCAACGAACTATTGCTGGTGGATTTTCCAGCGAGCCATGCTTGATTACTAGAGGGTAAACCTTGGATGGGAAGTTGAATACTTGATTCCGTTTCTTGCCATGAATGGGGAATACAGTGCCCAGCTAAAATTGCAGAGCATCTAAGATTATGATGATTGTGACTTTTGAACCCTGCGCAAAATGTGATGGTGAAACAACAGGGATATGATTTCCTCCCTTCAACCAATACGTGCGATTTGTCACTTCCATGAAGTTTATGATGCAGTCATTTCATATGATTTCCACGTTTTTTTTGCAGGGAAGATGACGCCGCAGCCGTTGCAGAAGTGGTGCCAGATGCGGGAGGCTCTGGGTTTGAAGCAGCATTCTGCAGTTGTTGGGGCAGCGGTTGGGCACCGGACAGGTGCAGCTGATGTGGCACCAGAGGCCGGTCTCATTCAGAATCATTGCTTCGGTGATCCCCAGAAAGATGCTCCCCTTTGAGATTTTCAAACTTTAACGTTACAAAAAAAAATATATATCCACACATACATACAGTATATCCATATATATATATAATATACATATATGTATATAAACCCATCTCCTTCGGATCAAATCTGGTTGGGCCAGGCCGACGCACCGGCCGACGCCGCGGATGCCGATGCCCCGGCCGACCCGGCGGACCCGGCCGAGGCGGCCGACGCGGCGCCGCCTCCGGTGCCGCCCGAGTGCTTCCCGGGCGGCGTGCCGAGTCCCTGGCGGGTGAAGGATGTGGGGCCCGCCACGGGCGAGCAGCTCAGGATGGGGTTGGCTGGGGATTTTTTTTGGGCTCTGGGAAGTTAGATGGAAAATGGTCATGTTTTTGAAGGTCAATGATCTACATCCAGAAATGGGTCATTTTCTATGGCTATGCTAGAACCAGAGGGTACTTGTACTTGAACGTGGGTTTGGAGGTGAATAATTTAAGCGGTGACCAGAATGATAGGGGATTTTGGGTCCATACTGGGTCCATTTCGCATCAGTTACCACCAGATATTGATTAAGTCTTTTTGTTTTGATGTGATTATGATACCATGTGATAGAAGGATGCACCTTGTAGTAAATTCAGATTGCAAGGACATCTCTATCGATCTACAACAAGACAATCCCAATTCCAATCCCAATCCTAATTGGTTGTTAAAGATATGTTCTAATTTCTAGTTACAGGTGGTTCTTTTCTTCCCACATTTTTCTGATGCCTTGGCGCTCTCCAGGATGTTGCTGCGACGCAGCCGTGGAGCACTTTGGAACGGCTCCCTGGGCCGCTGCGAGGTGCAGCTCATCCTGGCCATTGCTGATCTTCCATGAATGTAGAATAGTAGAGTAACCTGTTTGAATATATTTGAGATATTTTCAGATAATCTTCTCTATGTTGAGGACCCTGAGATTTTTCACACTCTTCAATTGGCTTCGCTCCTTGAATCCTATCCCCATTATATCCCAGTACAATTGCTAGGAAACCCAATACCCTTCAGTAATCCATCCTGGCCATGGAGATCCCCAAAATTTACATCCACGCGTGGATGGGTTTTTCCGTTTTTCCACCAAAACGTGGAGCATTTCCCACTTTTCATATGGAAATGGGATGAAGACCAGCTGCCAGGAGGGCTTTGAAAAGGGCACTCAAGACTTCGTGGCCATGCTGGAGTCGCGTCTCACTGGAGCTGGGGAGGCAGGGAACATGGTCCTGGTAGGTGGTTTGTGCGACCTGATCTACACATCGTAATTCATGTAATTACATAGTATATACTATAATATATGAGGCAACTTGTAGGATGCACCATGATGCACCAATAGTCTTGAGGATGAAGAAGACGAGGAGGACGAAGAGGAGGCAGAAGATGAGGAGGCAGAGGACGAAGAAGGCCGCCGAATGGTCACAGTTCACAGGCTTTGGCTTTCCCATAGGAGGGGGGAGCTGCACCATATGTAGATATTTGGAGATAGATGATGTATTATATATATATACATATACTGTATATATATATATATGTATAAAATAAGCACTGACGTCATCCATATTATGAACACTCTGAACGTGTGCACCCTGCCACGTCCGGCACGCGCTACTAGGCGAGGAAGAATCCGGAGACGGAGAGAAAGAGGAGCAAGTGAGGCCAGCTCCTCAATATTCAGAGCTGGGTGGTGCTGCCAATGTTGTGGGTTACCCAATTCCTGATGTCAGCCCCCAACATCAAAACCAACACCCTCGCAGTGGCATTGGTCCATCATGTGGCCTTCTTTTCACCACACGGAATCATAAATCCCTCAAAGCCCTGGGTTTTCCTGCCAAGACATGCTATCAAAATCGTAGCTCCAGCTGGTTGTTTCGGATGCTTTTGTTTCCATACTAGAATTTTCAAATATTCATCACCCCCAAGTGACTTTCACACGTTGCGGGATGGGCCTTTCAGCCAACCGCTGAGGAAAGATTCCAAGCCCAAAGAGCGACGGGCAGAGTTCGAGATGGCCGCAGTGCTCGGTCCGGAGCCCCAACGCCTGTTGACTTCTGTGCTTATACTGGCATATATGGGTTGTCTGAAAATGATGTCTACCCTAAATCCGCCGGTTTATCATCATTTATCCTAGAAAATTGCAATTTCATGCGTATACCGTATGTACCCCAGACAGACCCATGTGGGAAGAAGACCAGCTGGTTTCACGGGGGGGCATAACACCATTTTTTGTTAAAGCCCAGGTCGCGACAGCCGGAAACTCTTGGAGAATTTTGCAGAAAATCCAGCCAATGCCCCGTTCTTAGCTTTGGGTGAGTCAATTCAATGGGAATTCCAGGATCCTAAAATGGAGGTACTGTACCATATAAGGCCATATTTTGTGGTGATATTCACTTACATAGGCCTTACATAGGCCTTACATAGGCCTTATATATGGTAGGTACTTTCAATTTAGGAACCTGAAATGGCCAGTGATCAATGGCAAAACTCTTGGGATGATAGGATGATCGATTTTCCTGAGTCATGGCTGAGGTGCCTTTCATCTCCAGCACTGGCGAGGTGGAGCCTTCCACGGCACCTTCCATTCAGTTGGTCAGTTGGTGGGGTTGGCTCATAGATTTCCTATAGATTTTCCATAGATTTCGGGTATTTCGAGGTCTACCTGGCACCTGTTGGCAAGCAAAATATGATAAGAACGCTTGGAGTACGATGTCAAATGTGTACGGCTCATCAAAATCTAAGGCCCAGATAACCTGCAGATGTAGTTTATTTTATATTATGTATTTTATGTTATATTTGGCACCAATCATCCAATCAATTCCAATTTTTACGCATACTCCAATGGAGCGGAAAATATGGAACTCAGGTCAGGTTTCACTACTGTACCGCCTCCCCGCAGGGCCTGCTGCAGATTCTTCGGGGAGGAACAGTGTTGCCAACTCAGCGATTTTGGCAGCTGCCTAGCTGATTTGGGGGGCGCTAATGGTTGTCATTTTGGAACCTACCTGCGATATCTGCGATGGTGATTTCTAGTGACTAGTCATTTTTTGGGATGGGTTGAAAGGTGTTGAATTGACCAACCAGGAAGGATAATGAGAATGGATGGCCGAAGGCTTTCAAGGATGTATGATGTATGTGCCTTCGAAAGCACATCTGTTTGCATTTTGTCACCGCCTCTGGAGTTTCAGGCCCGGTCTGCAAGCATGTGATTCCAAAAAGCCGGTGTGACAGGAAAACGTCTCACAAACAGACAACTTTTTTCACCTTGGCAAAGCCATTTGCACATAAAAATGGCTGTGGGTCAAAATGCAAGAAGGTCGATGTCACAACTTTTTGATTTTTTTGGGTTACCGTCCCCTAAACCGGATGAACCCGGATGAACCAGTGGTACCCATTGGTTGCTACCCAATAAACACCATGGTTTCTGGACATCAACGCCTGACCCACAGCTGGCACTCTCCGGGACGGCCACGGGGCCGGGTTCATAGAGAAACTTCTGACCAGAGGCCCAAGATTCAGAAGGATAGCGACTTCAAAGGACCTCATCGTATATACATTGTTGATTAAGCATAAGATGGGCATGAACCATGGCCACACATCATCACACATCAGTTTTTTTCCAGGAGAAACTAGGGGAACTATTTGGATTTCAAGATCCCAGCTTGACCAAGTGCTGCAAATAGCCACCCGTGTTTCACCTCTGGAGGAATTCCCAAGAGTGTTTGCACCTGAAAAAAGCTGCTGCGCACATTCGTTGCATTTCGTTGCCCTGAAGTCAACGGACTTTCATCAGAGGAAACCACACATGCAAAAAGTGTTGGTACATCTACAGCACCAATGATTTACATCAAGTTATGAGATCATGGTGATTTTCAAGGATGTGAATTAGTAGGAGACCCATCATGACTCGAGTGTCCACAAATTTTGAGATATGGCTTTGTCTGAAATGGGGCACCACCAATTCCAAGGATTATCATCATTTTCCGCCATTTCAATGGGGCCATTTCATTGTTAATAGTTAATCCCCCCCACTTGAGACACATCCATAAATATCATAAATCATATGGGTTAGTGAACATCCCCCAGTTATATCCCCACTTTATCCTCATTTCCATGGACATTGAGATATTAAAAAACGTGGGTGACCTTAGGATCGAAGATAGCGGCGACGCAGATCGCAGCTTTCGCAGCTTTTTGGGCTTGGGATGATGCTGGAGATGGACCACCCTTGGAATGGGCTAGTGAGACAGCCACAAAAAGGTAGAAACCAACTAAAATTATCACTATGTTTGGTGGGACCTTATTTTCTTTGATCTTCTTGGGGGTTGCGAAAGAAAAAAAATGGGGACATTTGACTTGAATTCTCCATATCTTGTTGATAACACGAAGGATTCCTAAAGTTGTTTCGTCCAACGAAGCCAGTGACAGATTATCTGTTGGTGATCACAGCAGATCAGAGATCCAGCATGGTTTTCCCATGAAGATGTTGGAGGACATCAGTGGCTTTTTGGACCTTGAATCCTCCCTAGTGGTTGGGTCAAGTTGGACTTATCTGGGCATGGAAGCACGACCAAAACTTGCGGGTGCATTGAAGCCAGACCCAATATTTACAGTAGGTGACAGCAAGGAACTAGGACGTAGGTCATGGGGCACACTTGATTCTTGCGCCATGCTGGATCGGAATGCCCTGCTGTTCATTGCGCTGCAGCCGCTTGATGATCTTGATGATTGGGGTGGCTTTCTCCATCAAAATGGCAGCCCCAAAGCCAGTGGTTTTTTTTTCACCCCATTTTCCCCGTGATCAAATGGCACTGCTATGAAATGGATAAACCGGTATACCGCATTTGTGGAGAGTATTGGACTTTGTTGAGGAGGGTCAGAGGCTTGGGCGTCCACAAGTATTGACAACAATGCGCATGTGATGGTTGCTTTTAATTCGGAAATAGAAAAAAACCCAAATATGAACAAAAGACAAGTACACGTGGCGATGCTATGTTTGAGACATGCTGAATCAGAAACAGATTCTCACCAGCCAGCCGGCACATGATAATCGCTGGATCCGTTTCTTGTCCTTTCATCGGGTGCCAATGTCGGTTGATCAATGTCCTAAAACGACTGATGGTTTTTCTGAAGGTCCCAAAAAGGTCTATAGGTTGAATGGTTCTATGTTTTTCTCAAGTCATTGGGCCTTTCTTTTACACCATGCACAACGGAGTTGCCGGGTTTCACACTGCTTCCATCCACGTCCATCCACGTCCATCCACTTCCATCCCGTTGCGTTCCTTGCGTTCCTTGCGACTCGAGGTTTGGGTCGCGATTTGCGAACTCATTTCTGGTGACCGTTAGGACCTCAGGGCCGCTGGATCTCAATGGATCTTCATGGCTTCATCAGGGAACTGGGGGAACATTTTCATCGCTTCGGCAAGTTGTGGAGTTTGGGTATGTGCTGTTGGTATTTTTGTTGGGCTATGATATGCTGACCTATTATATATTGTAGATATAGTATAGTCTATAGTTAATATTTGGGGATGGTCAGATGGGTTATGATATGCTATGATCATGGACCATGGACCTATTAGATGTATAGTTCATACTTGGGGATGGTCAGATCCGATGGCACGTCTCAGGAAGCAAGGAAAAGGCAAAAGATGGATCAAGTGGTGAATTCTTCGGGGGGCGTTGTCAACCAGTGTACCCAAGTGGCGAAAGTTTTTTTGTGAAAGGAACAAACTCATCCAATGCAGCTCCCAGCAAAGTTTTGTTTTTGATCCATATCCGCATCCGCAGATTGATCATAAATCAATTCATAACTATCCGACTTCTGCTTGGTTCTCTTCTCACTCTGCCTTTGTCTCTGTGGCAAGCCCAAACACTCATGCAAAGTGGGTTTGGACTTTGGACACATGATATTTGGATTGGAACTTGTCACCTGCCCTGGATTCCAGGGTAATCTCGGGAGGGTCATGGATCTTTTTTTTCTGACCGAGGCCGCCAGATATGAGTTGCTCGAAGCCCGGGCCCCCAGCGAGGGACCTGCTAAAACCACCCCAAAACTTTAAAGCTAGAACCAATGAACCAAGAAACGGTGACTTATGGCGACTTTCATTGGCTTTCAGGGGAAACAACCATTTAATGAGCTTTCAAAGGAAACATGAATTTCCTAGCTCATCGTTTGTTGAGCAGGGCTCCATGTCACCTTTTTCGGTGGGATCGTGCCCCAAAAAGTTGCCAAAATTTCAGCTACGCCCAGGCCGCTGGTATCTTCCAGTTTGCCGGCGCGCAGGTTGCGACCAATGTCGCGCGCATGTTGGTTGCTGCCTCAACTGGCTGAGGTCTGGATAAGGATAGCTTTCAAATAAAACACAGGGAAGGAACAACTGCAGCAAAAACAACAGTTGGAAAAGTGCGAACAACGCACTCCCCAGTCAGGTGTTCGAAGATGACTTTGCTCTGAGGTTGCACAGGTGGCTGGTCTGCTGACTGACAACTTTGCCTTGAAGAGGATGTATGTCGCTTCGGAGGCAGGGAACACTCAGCAAGGAAATCAACGGCTGGTGGTGCCATTTGTCAAAGGACGTGCCACCAGATGGTTGGGAAACTCTGATGTTTGCTCCAACCGGCTCTCCATTTAATAGGGCATATCGATACCTCTAGCTCCAAACCGCTCCTTCCTAACCACTGGATTTTTGCGTCTTTTGCGTTTCGTCCCAAACGTTGTTTGGGCTTGTGGGTGGTCAGGATTCGTACCACCAACAAGACTTTACATTTCAATTGAAAAAACAACTAATTGTTGAGAGGATAGTACCGTGTGGCATATCGAATGAACTTTGCCCTTTCTGTGAAGGGTATCTGCAATTCCATTGGGTCAT
>Ga0126342_10018400_pt1 | contig 11982 bp, 9 predicted proteins | sample Cyp1metagenome_FD_92528 | JGI IMG/M metagenome (GOLD analysis project Ga0126342, IMG submission 92528) | Coral microbial communities from Lord Howe Island, Old Settlement Bay, Australia - Cyphastrea 1 metagenome | ecosystem: Host-associated > Invertebrates > Cnidaria > Coral ... | reverse complement strand
CCCAAATGGCAACTTGGCATGTTTACATCGTTTTACAAACATGATGATTAATGAGTAACCTGTGCATAGGGATGCGCTATTTTCAGGCAAACCCACATACACTAAGTTGTTTAACATTAATGACTCAAGGAAAATCCACAAACAATAGATTTTTTTTAATGTTTCTATATTACTATATTATTATTCCTGTTCATCTATTATTATTTTCTATAATATGATCTACAATAATTGTAATTTTCTACATTTCTATAGATATTTGTCCTATACATATAGTATCTGGTTATTTAACATAGCCATGGAAAGATCCACCATTTTTAATAGGTACACCATCTATTTCTATAGGCCATTTTCCATGGCTATGTTAGTCATAACCAGAGGGTATATATAATATTACTATATGATATATACAATAAGATAGTTCTATTATAGACATTAAAATCCTATACATATAGTATCTGGTTATTTAACATAGCCATGGTATAGATGGCCTATTGATAGATGGTTTACCTATTAAAAATGGTAGATCTTTCCATGTTAGTCAAAACCAGAGGGTATAATGATATGTATATACATATAATATATATACCATCAATCCATCATATATGTATAAAAATAAACATCTATATTATGTACTATTATAACAGTTCTATTACCCATAGGATCCAACATGGATCCCATCAATATACCCCAGTCATGTTAGCATATATACCATACATGGATCCTATGGGTTATTATATACCATCAATCCATCATATATGTTATATATATATATATATCATCATCCATCATATACCATCATTTATAACAGTATCATATTTGACGGTGCTTCTATAATGCCTCATCTATGGTATAACATGGTATATATGGCTATCATATACCATCCATCATATATATGTTATATGTTACCATCATCCATCATTAATACCATCATTTATAACAGTTCTATTATAATAGATACAATAAGATACTATATACCACATATAAATAGTATCCATCATATACCATCATTTATACCATCATATATCTTCATGTTCCACACAGATCTCCTCTGGCCTCGTGTGAGGTGCTTCGGGACAGTATCAGGATGACCTCGGGACTCTTCGACTGCCAGCTCAGCGGCTGCAGGTCGACCAAGGGGCGGCAATTTCGGCTGGGAACTGACCTTTTAAAAACGTAGGAAAACCTAGGGAAATGATAGGGAAATGAGAAAAAACCTAGGTTTTTATAGGTTTTTTCAAGGGGGTAAATGAATGTAAATGATCTATAGATGGTCATCTAGTTGAAGATACTGGGATTTCTCCCTTTTTGATTGGGATCTCATGGGGATATGGAGATATCAATGGGGATATCTGGTAGTTGAAGAAAGGAAAATGAAAGGAAACAATTGTTTTTAAGGGGTAAATGATATAAATGGTCATGTTCCATAGCTATATGTTGGTTTATTGGAGGGAAACGGGGATATAGGAATAATGGGTATAGAATTGAGATGCAATGGTGACATGGAAGAAGACTTATGTGGAATGGGAGTGGGAGTGGGTGGATTTATCAACAGTTGAGAGAGGTAACTCAGCGTTGAACCATCAAGAGTTCAGATCTGAATGTTGGTCTCAATCTATCATCATGTAGATAGTTCTGCACAATGGGATATGTGTAAATATATTATATATTATATATATAATATATAATATATAATATATATAATATATATGTATAATATATATTATATATAAAGGATTATAATGGGATATAACCCATCCGCACTATGAGATTGTCCGGACATAATTTGTGCGTAGTGTAAACATAGGGACGCATGCGATGGGATGGACACTAGTTGAGATGTTTCATGGAAATTCAACAAAGGATCAGTGAGGAAAAGCGATAAGATTGGATTTAACCATCCAAAATTTTCTGGATACCCTCTGGTAATTTAACATAACTATGGAAAGATCCCCATTTTTAATGGGAAAACTCACTATTTCAATGGCCATTTTCAATAGCTATGTTGAATTACCAGAGGGTACCCTCCTGAAAAAACCAACAGTTCGATGTGGAAAATCCCATCATTTTTTTGTTGATCATTTTCCCAAGGAAACCAGAAGGATGTTTTCCAGATACACAGCAGGGGAAGTTAGAAGGTGAAAACCACAACATGGAGGGCTTAACATCCAGATTTTATGAAACAGATGGACAATATGGCAGTATTGGAGTCCCATGGTTTTTCCCATGTTTTTTTTCCCGTTTCAGAGTTCACAAGAGAAACAAATCATCCCCGGTGCTGTTGCTATCCTAAGTGCTTCCGGAATTTGAAGCCTTAATCATAGTTGACAGCAGCATCTCTGACCCATGGAAATCGACTCACCATGTGCCAAGTCCTTCTGAAATTTCTAGCACTTGGCGAAGCCAAACTTAGCAGAGGTCCATGAAAACGCCATTGTTCAGGCAGGAAATGGTGGTTTTGGTATGTTTTGGTTGGTCGTTCTTGGGGTCCGCGGAGGCTGGCAGATGAGACCCTGCAGGACATTGCTGAATTGTTGCTGCGGAACCGGAAGGCCGTTGGTCGGTGGATCTATGGCTTGGGTGAGATTTTTTGAGTGGTGACAGTACTGAGAGATGACATGATGACTCGAAACATATATACGTACATCATGCATTTATATGATATAATATGATATATGCATTTTACATCATTTTACATTTTAACTAGATTGTAAAATTGTAATTGGATTCTTTAAAAATACGATATGTACCGAGACTACATGCCAGTTGTGGCCGTAGCCCAGTTGATGACCTAGGCAGAAAACCCACAGATGCTACGTAGGTTTCAATGCTCTGCCAGGCCCACAAAGCAAGCATGCAAGCTGGGCCCTACAAGGATGGTGGCACTGCGCAGGGGTAGTGGATCATTGGGCTTTTTTGGACCCCAAATCCATCAAAATCCTGAAAAAAGATGAAAGAACTTCCATGCATTAATTTGGACGAACTTGGTTTGTTTCAGTAAGGAGTCCTCGCCTTTATCCATGCCTGACGCCTATTTTTTTCAGAGCAGAATTTGATGCAACAAACTCATACAAACTCCGGGTTGACCGGCTGGAGCAGGGCTCCTGGGTCAAGAACACTGCGGAACTTGAAGTTGACGGTGAAGTTCCAGTCCGCGACCGAACAGAACAACGGAATCATCACAGAACTGGTGCGGTTCAGCAGTGTGGGGAATCACAAAATGAACGGTGAGAGGAAAGACCCCAAAACAGGGCCGTTTGGCCGTTTTGATACCTGAAAAAAAATTAAAAAACACGAAAACTGGATAACTGGACGAGAATTATATATAATTCCTTGCCCCCTGATACCTGATACCCCGAATGACCTATGCCGAGGCCACAGGAATGCGCAGCCAAGGGCAGGCGACGGGCTTGGCTTCAGCAATAGGAATCTGCAACCAGCTGGGGACGGATCAATACAATGGGTGTTTCTTCAAATGGGGGATCACCAAAAAACCACAGGTTTCAATACCAAGTGTGATCTAAAAAATGGACTAATGACTTGGATGAAAAATGGGGGTACCCCCATTTCAGAAAATCTCCACATATCAAAATATCTATGGAAGAATTAATATGCTTTTGATTAATGTGGGTTTGATGAACATCCATAAACCCTCCCATGTTTCAATCAATTTCGGTTTGATGATTTAGATGAACACCGATGAATCCATATAAATCCCATTGGTTTTGGTGGAAGGGTGCCAGGGTTTTGACCCCATACCCCATGCATGGATGAAAAGGATTAATTACTGGAATTGGGTGGGCACAGCTGAAGCATGGTCTATCATGGTCTCAATTTTATGTTATGTTAATGTTGACGCTGAGGTCATTGCAATTCAAAACCACCCGATGTTTTTACATGATTGCCTTCTCAATACCTCAAAATGTAGTAATATTAAGAACACAAACAATAAGAACGTATATTTGAATATATTCGATACATTAATATTAACACAATTATATTATAGATTATAATATATAATATATTTTTATGTGTAAGAATATATATATATATATGATCAATAATCCGTAGCCATTTTGGCTCAAGGGTAGGTTGACCCAAAGGTATTTTTTTGGCATCCTGGGAAGGATGCCAACTGCCATGGACTGGCAGGCGCCTGGAGGCTGCGGCGCGTCTCTCCTGACGCGCTTCCTGCAGGAGGAAAGTGGCACCGCGGCGGCACCGCCGCCATATATAAGCCACCAGCTGAAGGACCTGAGGGCGGACCTAACAAGGCCCCAGAGTGGAATCGCCCGTGGAGATGCCCTCTCACCTGGCCCACAGGCATGTAAGGTCGCGGCCATCGTATTTTTCATCGGCCTTTTCATTTTTGCCAGAAGGATTCCATTCTCGCGTGAGTCTGAGATGGAGTTGTGAGCGCGCTCTGAGCTGGTGGGTCCGGTGCTGCGTTCTGCTCCTTTGATTGTGCATCTCGTTAATGACTTTCCTCATGGAGCGAATTTCGTTTTGACACTGGTTGATGTTGAAGTGCATGGAAACACTGAGGAACAGCATTTTCACACAGTGCCTGCATTCCATAGACGTGTCATCCCAATGCCTGTTCAATTGACTAGAGAAGCCTTCCTCAGAATCACCAACACGTTTGAGTTTTGTAGGATGGTAGAGTACAACCATCAGAGATGGTTTGCGCAACAGCATGCACCAATCGTTGTCACGAACGGTGATTATTTGAAGCTGATCGTCCCTCCTCCAGAGAAATGCTCCACAGACACCCAGGTCATGTTGAACGACAGTCAACGCATTTCAACTGAAGACTTGGGGAGAATATTATGTGCCAACAAGCCCGGATGAAGAGTCGGAAGAATCCTCTGTCAATGTTTCACCTAGTCTCATTGATTCAGAGGATATCAAAAGGGAATTCGGGCCGCATGACTCTGAGGATGAGGATGACCTATCTCAATTGCAAGTGCTTTCAGATGCATCAAGCTTCATGCAGCAGAGTTCCACGGAGCCAGCCTCTTCCTCGCAAGCGGCACCCTCTGTGAACCTGTCTGACCAGGTTGCGGCAATCGTGAATGATTCATGTCTTCTCGCAATTGACATTGAGAATCTAAGGCCGTGGCCACACTGGTTTAGAGCCCTTAGCACGGCCTTTTGGGACACAACTGCCATTGAGAATGAGGATGAGGGTCCTGTAGCATACTTTGACACATGGTTTGCTGATTGCCGCACAGTTTCTGCTACTGAAGTGTCTCGTGACCTACGTTTGGACTCACACATGAATCTTTGGCAACACGACATCCAACATTTGTGGCGAGACAAGATCACTCAGGGAGTTCCGGTTTACATCAAGTGGGTAGTTCCAACACCACCCAGGAGCCCTCTTTCTCGCTCCTCAGGACACCTGTTGATTTTTGAAGACCACAGACCATTCATTCGTGAATTGCATGCAGTTTGGATCAGTCAATCTGTCAGAGGCCCAGCCGGACTTGAAAACATTCTTGAAGTCACCACCTGGTATCTGGATGCACAGTACGTCCCTTACAATGATGCCTCCAGACTTGCACTCCTGGGTGATGATTTCTTTGAGGGGAGCGCCAATTCCATGAACTTTGGGCCGATCTTGCAGATGCCAGTTTAGATTTTGAGTTTGCATTCGTAAATCCTATACCGGCCGACAGCCCTCTTAGTAGAGTGCACATCCTCCTCATGCAGAATTTTCACGAAGATAGCATTGGCAGCATAGTGACTTCTTTTGACAACAGCGCTCGTCAAGGAGCACCTTTCTCAGCTGCGGCATGCCTTCCACGGACACTGAATCGTCAAGACATTGTTCGAGTGGTTGGCCGACCAACGATGCATGGTGCAGTCATCACAACATGGCATGGCAGTTTTGAGATTCGAGATAGCACGGTTTTTGAAGCAATGCATGGCCACAATTTCAACCTGCTCATTTACAGACCTTTCCAACCACAATGGGACGATGCTCTGGATGAGGAGGAAGACAATGCTTTGTTTCAAACTAGACTTCAGGCAGTGCCGGCTCACTCACCTGTGGCATCAACAACGGAAGTTCCTGTGACGACTTGGACGCCCTTTTCAGAGCAAGCGCTCCGGATCCTTACTGAACCGGATGAAGTTGGACCGTTTCCATCGATTGTAGAAATTGTAGGACCGGCCACAGCGCACACTGTTCAGCATGAACTTAGGGCTTTTGGTCATCATGTCCAGGCTTTTATTGTTGATCACCAGACGGCTGCTTTCTGCCGCACCAGAGCCTCATTGCATAGTGCTTCGGTTTTATTTGTTAACCTTGCTGCTCCAAGTGACAGTTAGGTATTTCATTCGATCGCTCGCACGACAAGAGGCGACAGACCAGATTTCTTGCATGAGAGCTCTCTATGGCCTAGGGTTTGAAAAAGCAGTCATCACGGATCACAGATGCCATCAATCAGATTTCATTGAAATTCACTTTCAAGAGCCGGGAGGGTATTTTGCAGAGATAACTGATGCACCCCGAACCCAAAAACCTTGGCCGGCACCACAGCCTTTGCATCACCATCAACCAATGTACATTGACCAAGTGCCAGGCTTTTCAAAATGCTTGCTTGACTTTGGTATACAGCCAGGCAACCTAGATGACCTGTTTGTAAGTTCCTCATGGCCGCTCTGCCAGATTGTTGATGGCTTGGGATTGCCTGACTGCTCGATTGAGGCGTGCAACAACCTTGTGACAGACCATGAATTTGATCGATTGATCATTCACACGGATGGCTCGTCTCACTCGGGCAGACTACACAGGTCCACGGCCTACATCGAAGCATGTGCCATACCCGATGCCTGGGCTTTCCTCGTCATTGGCAAGAAATATCAACCCAATGGCAAGTCTCGTTTGACCATGCTGGGATGGATGGCGCATCAGGTACGATATGATGAAATCAATCCGTTCCATCTCGGTGCCACAGCAGCCAACCCGCTTATAGCGGAAAGAGAAGCACTCACATGGGCCTTCATCTGGCGCATCTTGCTGAATAGCACCATTCCAACAACATTTAGAACTGACTCGTTGACGTCCAAAGGACAGGCTGAAGGCACCATCGGCTCTGCCAATTGTGACCAATCGTTTCAGCTTTTGCGAGGGTGCTATCAACTGTTAGAATCCGCCTTAGGCCAACAAGCACTGCAAATTTCACACGTCTTCGGACACTTGGGTGACCCGTGGAACGAATTTGTCGATCATGTTGCGAAGACTGAGGCGGTTTCCAGCTACTATCTGATGCGTCCCTCCATCGATCTTTTGAAGTGGAAGAAGCTTTTGCCCGCATTTATGGCTCTTATTTGCACGTCATGCAGGGGCACCTGATTTTTGTGGCACAGGCTTTCATGTTCCACCACCAAAGTTGCCCGTCATGCCAACGCCCCCTGAGGACCCTCCACCCCAGGCATCTGGTGCTTTGCACATTCACTTTGCTTTAAGTTTCGCATCAGCAGACGTGCTTTCTCTAGGGAGACCAACTCAAGGACACGCAGGCAAAACTGAGTATTTGCGAAAGCAATTTGCAGACCTGAACCTGAATTTCCTCGGCCTACAAGAAACCAGAGCCGACAATGGAGCAACCCACATTGATGGCATTCTCAGATTAAGTTCAGGACATGACAGGGGCACTTTTGGCGTTGAACTCTGGTGTAACTTGCAATGTCCAATTGGCTATTTTGCAAAGAAACCTATTTTCCTTGAGAAATCGCATTTCAACGTTGCGTATCAGGACGCTAGACTCGCTAGACGCATCCTTGTGAGTATTGCCTCCCCTCATCTCACATTTTGGGTCCTTGTCGCTCACGCCCCACAGAGCGGAAGACCCATGCAAGAAAGACTTGATTGGTGGCAGACTACACAGTCACTCCTTGAAGAGACAATCAAACCAGAGGAACCTGTTTTTGTGTGTTTGGATGCGAATGCCCCTCCTGGAGCATGTGATGGCAGACGGGTATTCACTAAAGGTTTTGCTTCTGCCTCAGGGACAAGTCTTTTGCGGGACTTCATGGATCACTTTGACCTGTGTGCACCTGCCACGTCACACAAACATGTTGGAGACACAGCCACATGGCAATCCCCAGATGGTCTTTCCGGACACGTCATTGATTACGTCCTTGTGCCATCAATCCTGTTCGAGGCTGTGGCACACTCTCAACTTTTGGAGCAATTCGATCTTGGCAACACAGTGCTGGATCACACACCGATTGCACTGGAATTGACCTGGGATAAAACGATTAGTGCCGCACGTCCGCCATCGACCCAGAAGTCCCTGCGTTTTGATCGACAAAGCATTGCTTCTACGAACCTGAGTAGTGACCCCTTTCACAGCATGCAGTTCCGGATTGGTCCACCAGTGTTGATGAGCATTTCAATAAGCTGCGAGATCATTTCCTCAACTGCTTGACAACACATTGCCCGAAACCTCGAACTGCGGCCAAGAAACCGTACGTCTCACCAGAGATTTGGGCTTTGCGCACGGCAAAACTCCAGAGCAAAAAGCAGCTCAAAGAGCACATACGTTTGTTAGCCAGAGAAACGAGTGTCAGAATCTTTGTCGCATGGAAGCTGCACAAAAGTCAGGCCGACCATCACGAGGTTGACTCGGACAGCAATTGCCTTGATCTTTCATTCAACTATGGCACATCATTAAGATGTTTTGCTGTTAAACTTTCAGTGCAATTTCTCACAGAAGCCAGAAAGCTACGCGATTGTTTGAAAACTTCCAAACAACAGCTTTTGAACCAGACAATTGCAGAGATCACGCCTGAAACACCTGCAGGAAGAATCCAGCAGATTCTCCGACCTTTCACTGGCCCTTCCAACAAGCTGCGTCAAGGTATGCCACCCTTACCAGCCATCAAAGATCAACAGGGCAACTGGTGTCACAAAGCCGATGACACTGTGAATCGTTGGGCTGACTATTTTGCAGGGTTAGAAGGTGGAGTTCGCATTGATGCACAACGACAAAGAGCTGAGTGGATTGAGAACTTGTCACTGATGTCGGCCACAGATTTCGCTTTCCCTGTTGACTCTTTGCCATCGCTATGCGAGCTTGAATTTGCCTTGCGAAAGATGAAAGCCGGAAAGGCCAGCGGCCCAGACGCAATTCCGTCAGAGCTTTGTAAGTACTTCCCAGGCCCGGTAGCCAAACAGGTCTATACCCTGATGATGAAATCACTGATTCAAGGTCATGAACCCATCGATCTGAAAGGAGGCGTAGTCCTACCGATTTGGAAGGGCAAAAAGCAGAAGGATGTATGCAGTGCTTTCCGTTCGATACTGCTTTCCTCCAATATCGGCAAAGCATTTCACAAGACAATGCGTTCCAAACAATCACTTGTGTATGAGTCGTATCTCCAGCATCAACAGCTTGGAGGGCGCAAGAAGGTCCCCGTAGTCCTCGGGACACACCTGACGAAAGCGTTCCTCAGGGCACATCACGCGTTGCACCATGCGACAGCAATTCTTTTCGTGGATTTAGAGGCTGCTTTCTACACTGTTGTCAGACCTCTTGCACTCTCCGGCACGTGTGATGATGAAATCCTAGCGTGCATGGCTGCGAAGCTGCACTTGCCCACCGACACTGTGCATGCCTTGTATCATCATTTCCAACAGCCCGGAGCTACCGAATCAGCAGGAATGAGATGCTTTGACCAACGAGCATTGCGTGCGGTGCACACAGACACTTTCTTCAGAGTCCCCAATCAGAAGGATGTGGTCAAAACACACCTGGGTACGAGACCAGGAGATGCATATGCAGACATAGTGTTTGGATTTTTGATGGCCCGCGTCTTGCATAACTTCCAGACCCAGCTTTGTAAGCATGATGTTTTGTCCACGGTGCCAGATGTACAAACACCAGCACTCTTTGGCCGGCCTTGTCCCACTGGTCATGCTGCAATTCCTTTTATTGGACCGGTCTGGATGGACGACCTGGCCGTATGCCTTTGGGGCAACACCAATGATGCAGTTGCCACCAAAATCGGAGTCGCAACCGGAGTTTTGCTTGATTTATTTCGTGAGCATGCCATGCGTCCCAATCTTGCTCGTGGCAAAACGGAACTCCTCATGACCCCGAAAGGCCCCAAGTCGAACGCATGGCGCAAACGACTGTACGGACCAACAGCCACGGGTTTCTTTCCCATTGTTGGAGAAGCAGAAACATACCAGGTGCCAGTTGTTTCTAGCTATCTCCATTGGGGCAGTCTTGTGCACCACTCTGGAGAGACCAAACAGGAAGCCAAAAGACGTGTTGCAATCGCCAATGCCAGTTTCAATCGTCACCGCAAATTAGTTTTCCAGAACCCTCACATTGACATTGTTAAACGTACTGAGATGTTTAACAGTCTTGTTATGAGCAAACTGTCCTATGCCATGGAAACGTGGACGTTGCCTGACTGGAAATCTAAGGAATATATCCATGCTGCGATCCTCAGGCTCTATCGAAAACTTTTGAAGGTTGATCCTGATGAGCATCTTTCAGATGACATGCTCCTGACAACGCTGGATTTGCCATCGCCCACAGAGGTCTTTCGAAGAGCACGCCTCCGTTATGTCGCCACCTTGCTACAAGTCGGTGGCTCAGCATGCTGGGGGCTTCTGAATCAAGACGAGGCCTGGATCAGTTTGATTCACGATGACCTCCGTTGGGTCTGGCATCTGCTTGAAAATGCATGTGATCTCGGGGAGCCGAGTGCACACATAGAGAAGTGGATTGAAGTCATGCAATTTCACAGGCAATATTGGAAAAGACTTGTGCGCAGAGCTTGCCGTCATGCCATTCTGCAACGCAAGAAGCGCTTCCGATGCCAACAATTCTACACAGACATGAAGACAATTTTGAGTACCAACGATTGCTGGCCTGTACCATTGACACAGGCACAAACCCTTCCGAAGCCAACGTCTGAACATACTTTCGGTTGCATGAAATGCCAAAGGAGTTTTCGCTCGCTTGGGGCGAGGGAACACACATGTTCCGAACCCACCAAGTTGTGAATGCAGTTCGATTTTTGTTCAATTCCACGCCATGTGGTGGATGCCTCAAAGAGTACTTCACGCATGGCAAGATGAAGATGCACTTGCTTCGTTCTGCATCATGCAGGGCTTATCTTCTCTCACACGATGTCCGACATCACCCAGTACCTGGACTGGGATCTAGTGAAGATCAAGAAAGACATTTGAGGCTCGACAATCGTCTGCCCCCACTGCAAGCATCCGGCCCACAAAAACCCAGACCACGTGACAGAGATCTGAATCTGGTGCACTGGGATTTGCATGATGCAATCGTGGAAGCTGCATTTGACCTTCAGGATGAACGGGACTTTGAACCCACCGTGAGAAAGCTGGTTGGCACATTTCCCATTGCTTGGACGCGTTGCCTGGTGACCTTCAGGGAGTTACAGGCTACCATCGCCACGGAATCTGAACCTTTGGGTGAGGTATCACATGCTCATGCCAACCACTGCCTGGGGATGCTCAGTAACAGTGAAGAATGGCCCTTCTTACAAACACTTGTTGCTACACAATCAGACGGCATGACATCGCTGGAGGTTTTGGAGAGCAGTTTCGTGCGTTTGCAGATCATGGTGTCCCACCGACAGATGCTGTCCCGAGGGACATTGGAAAGCACAGAATTGTGTTACATGCCTTCAGTGGCAGACGCAGATTGGGGGACATACAAGTCTTCATGGAGGAGCTACAGAAGCAATCTGCTGATGGGACATTGTTACATGTCGTATCATTAGACCTCATGACAGATGCAGTATGTGGCGATGCCACCCGACCGGCCACAAAAGCTTTCTGGAGACAAGCGGCTGACACCGGCCGAGTCCATGGACTCCTTGCGGGGCCTCCATGTGAATCCTGGTCGCAAGCAAGATTCGCACAGACAGACGAGGGCACTGGCCCAAGACCAATTCGTTCTGCCGACGCTTTGTGGGGCATGGAAT